>Ga0209463_1000187_pt1 | contig 58272 bp, 58 predicted proteins | sample AgamicMgSfrz_FD_187169 | JGI IMG/M metagenome (GOLD analysis project Ga0209463, IMG submission 187169) | Agave microbial communities from Guanajuato, Mexico - Mg.Sf.rz (SPAdes) (version 2) | ecosystem: Host-associated > Plants > Phyllosphere > Phylloplane/Leaf | place: Guanajuato, Mexico...
CATACCGAACACGGAAGTTAAGCTTCTCAGCGCCGATGGTAGTTGGGGGTTCTCCCCCTGTGAGAGTAGGACGTCGCCAGGCAATAGGAAACAAGCATCTACTTTGGTAGGTGCTTGTTTTTTGTTGTATACTATTTCTTATTTCTAAACTTTTAATAGTTAAGAAGCTTCTTATGGAAGTTGCTGTTAAGCTTGGCGTCTTTCTTGTAGAATTCTTGCCTTTGCCATTTGATAAACAAAGTACTGATATTTTGGATCGTTTGTTTTTGTGTTAATAATTTCTCTTTCACATTCTAAGCATATAAAGGATTGAAAGAGATGAATCCCTTCAAGTTTATTTTGCTCACATATAAGACATTTTTCCCCTTTGCTTGATTGGATTGTATGATATTTTCCCATTTCTCCACCTCCATAGCAACTATTCTAACCATTTTAGCAATCACGTATACATTGATTCTCAAAATCTATCAATCAACAAAAAATTTTCTTATCTAGCAAGTTAAGAAAAAAGGAATACATAGTTAGTTATTTATTTTATAAATAAGCTTGTGAAATAAAGTGAGGCCATACAGCTTACTTCCTATGTAAAAAAAATGATAAAATAAAAAAAGTGATACAAGAAAAGAGGAAAATACAATTGCAAGAACAAACACCTTTATATTCTAAACTCTTACAATTTCAGTCAGAAAATAATATATCCTTTCATGTACCTGGTCATAAGAACGGCGAGTTGTTATCCCACGACGATGAATGGAAAGGGTTATTATGGGGATTTGATGTTACAGAGCTAAATGGTTTAGATGATTTACATGCTCCAGCAGGCGTTATAGCAGATGCGGAACAACTATTAACAGATTTTTATGGAGTCAAAAAAAGCTATTTTCTTGTAAATGGAAGCACAATCGGAAACCTAGCGATGATATTATCTGCTTTAAAAGAAGGAGATAAAGTATTTGTACAAAGAAATAGTCATAAATCAATTATGAATGGAATAAAGCTTGCAAAAGCACAACCCATTTTACTGAGTCCAGATTATGAGGAAGTTTGGAAAGTGGAGATGCCTCTTTCAGTAAAGACAATTAAGCAAGCAATTGCACAATTCCCTAATGTAAAAACATTAATATTAACTTCTCCTAATTATTATGGCATGGTGGGAGAGTTAGAGAAAATTATTCAATTAGCACACGCTAACGGAATTTGCGTATTAGTTGATGAAGCGCATGGTGCTCATTTTAGAGGTAATTCTCATTTTCCATCATCCGCAGTTCAATTAGGAGCGGATATAGTGGTTCAGTCCGCACATAAAACGTTACCAGCTTTAACAATGGGAGCCTATTTACACTATAATACAGATTTTATAAGACAACAGGAAGTGAAATCTTATTTAGAAATGTTACAGTCTAGCAGTCCGTCTTATCTAATCATGGCCTCATTAGATAGGGCAAGACAGTATTTAGCAACATATAAGATGGAAGATTGGGATTACCTTGAAAAGACCATTACAGCGTTTCGTAATGAGCTGCAAATGATTCCACAGCTAAGCGTATTAAACTATCCCTATCAAGGGGATCCTTTAAAAATTACTGTTCAATCTACAAGTAATATAAGTGGATTTGAAATTCAAAAACGGCTAGAAAAGGAAGGTATATTTACAGAACTAGCAGATTCTTATAATGTTTTATTTGTTTTTCCATTGTTAAAAAAACAAATAGCTTTTCCTCTTGATAAAATAATAATCAAGATTAAAAAAGCACTTACTGGGATTTCATCTGGAAATTCCTTTAAAAAGGAACTAGATCAATCTATAAAAAAGAGAGAGGATATAGTAGAATTAAAACTTAGTGAAAAAGAACAGGCACAACGAAGCAAATTGGAAGTATTATTAAGTGACGCACTTCATGCTGTTTGTGCAGAAGCGATTATTCCGTATCCACCAGGAATTCCGCTATTAATGCCTGGGGAGGAAATCACTGGATATCACATTGAACAAATTAAGAAATTATTAAAGAATGGAGCAAGATTCCAAGGAAGCTCTTCTATTTATAAAAATAAAATTAATATTTTCGAGAAATGACAGCTTTAGGAGGACAATAAAGTGACAAAAGGGCTCTTTATTACATTAGAAGGACCAGAAGGAGCAGGGAAAACAACGATTATTGATATGTTGTTAACCTATTACCAAGAACAAGAGAAACAAATCATAAAGACGAGGGAACCAGGCGGCATTCCAATTTCAGAAAAAATTAGAAGTATTATATTAGATCCGAAACATACTGAAATGGATGCTAGGACAGAAGCATTACTTTATGCAGCAGCAAGAAGACAGCATTTAGTAGAGAAGGTGATACCAGCCCTCAATAATGGTTCGATTATTCTATGTGATCGTTTTATTGATAGCTCTTTGGCTTATCAAGGTTATGCTAGAGGAATTGATATGGATGAAATTTGGGAGATCAATCAATTTGCTATCGGTAATGTAATGCCTGAGCTTACGATTTATTTTGATTTAGATCCACGAGTTGGTTTAGCAAGAATTAATAATACCACTGATAGGGAAATCAATCGACTAGACTTAGAAAAAATAGAATTTCATGAATTGGTGCAAGAAGGCTATTATAAGGTCATAGATAAGTTTTCAGACAGAATTAGGAAGGTGGACGCATCGAAGCCTTTAGAACAAGTTTTTCAAGATACAATTGCAATTATTGATCAATACTTAAAGTAATAATGTTTCCTTTAATAATAGGGTAATATGCAAATAGAGCTCTTCTTAAAGAAGAGAGTTTACGGAAATAATTTTTCTATCAGCTGTTTGTTTTTGTATTTATTGCTATAATAGGGACAAGTTATAAAACATTCGGAAACTATAATAAGGGCGGGATAAAAATGAAATTAATTCTGACAGTCATTCAAGATAAAGATAGTAATAAATTGCTTAATGCACTTGTTGAAAATAATTTTAGAGCGACAAAGCTTGCAAGTACTGGCGGATTTTTGAAATCTGGGAATACCACCTTTATGATAGGGACGGAAGATATACGTGTAGAAAAGGCGCTGCAAATAATAAAAGAAAACTGTCAATCAAGAGACCAGTTAGTGGCACCTGTGTCGCCAATGGGAGGAAATGCAGATTCCTATGTCCCTTATCCAGTAGAAGTGGAAGTTGGAGGAGCAACTGTTTTTGTATTACCTGTTGAGCAATTTAAGCAATTTTAATTTAAACGTCGGTTAACTTTTTATCGGTGTGTTTTCAACGGTTAAATGACAAATTCAAGATACTCCTATCTCTTAGTAAGAAGTTAGAACATTCTTCAGGAGGAAGAATATGAAGATTAATAAAGACATTCGTCTCAATCCAGAAGGAACGAGAATTGAGGCGAAAGGTAGCCTAGGTGATTCAAAATTTCGAGGGTATGTCCAACAACAAAATGAGAAATTAAAGGTTGAACAGCTACAAAACTTAATGAAAAATATTGATGATACCGGTAATAGATTAGGGCGATCTCAAAATTTAAAGGATTTGACTAAATATAAAACGCTTGTTAAACAGTTTGTAAAAGAAACTGTTGAATTTGGGATGCAAGTGAAAAAAGATAATTCATGGGATCAATTTGGTCAAGGAAGAGACTTAAGTGTTGTACAAGTAATTGATGATAAATTAGTTGAACTAACAGAAGAAGTAATCGCTAAAGAAAAAAACAGCTTAAATATCTTAGATAAAATTGGTGAAATTAAAGGTTTGCTGATTAATATATATACGTAATGGAGTGATTGTCTTGACAAGAACGTGGGAACAGCTTGAACAGACACAACCCATTGTTTTAAAGATGCTAAGAAACAGCTTAAAAAAAGAACGACTAGCACATGCCTACCTTTTTGAGGGAATGAAGGGAACAGGTAAAAGAGAAATAAGTCTTGTTCTCACAAAGAGCATTTTATGTAAAAATAGTATAGAAGGATATGTTCCATGTGAAACATGTTCAAATTGCAAGCGAATTAATAATGGAAATCATCCCGACGTTCATTTACTTGAACCAGATGGGTTATCGATAAAAAAACATCAGATACAGAGCCTGCAAGAAGAGTTCTCAAAAACTGGGGTGGAATCCAAGCAAAAGATATACATTCTTGTTCATGCAGATAAAATGACTACGAATGCTGCTAATAGTTTGTTGAAATTCTTGGAAGAACCGAATGCGGAAACAACTGCTATTCTATTAACCGAACAAATTCAGCAAATATTGCCAACCATTTTGTCAAGATGCCAGGTCCTTTCCTTTACGCCTTTATCTCCAAATGAAATGGCAAAAGAATTAGTAAGAAATGGAATTAAACCAAATGAAGCTCCTTTACTCGCGCAAATTACCAATAATTTTGATGAGGCACTGACACTAAGTACGGATGAATGGTTTGTACAAGCGCGAAAAATAGTGGTAAAATTATATGAGGCTCTTAAGGGAGCTCCGTTAGAAGCATTAGTTGCTCTTCAAAGAGATTGGTTTACGCAATTTAAAGATAAAGACCAGTTTGACAGAGGACTCGATTTATTATTGCTACTATATAAAGATTTATTATATATACAGCTTGGCAAGCACGATCAGATTGTATACGTTAACGAAAGAGATCGGTTAGAGGCTTATGCCTTAAAAACATCTAACAGACGCTTAACGGAACAAATGACAGCTATTTTTGAAGCAAAGCGAAAGCTGCAGGGGAATATGAATCCACAGTTATTGATGGAGCAGCTGGTGCTAGAGCTGCAGGAGGGATCTTCAGTTGTATGATGTTGTAGGAATCCGCTTTAAAAAAGCTGGAAAAATATATTATTTTGATCCAAATGAATTAATTATTCAAAAAGGTGAATTCGTCATTGTCGAAACTGTTCGTGGGGTAGAATTCGGGAAAGTAGTTATCGGACCGAAAAAAGTAGATGAAAATGATGTTGTGTTACCTTTAAAAAAAGTATTAAGGATTGCGGATCATAAAGATCAAATGATTGTAGAGGAAAACAAGAGTGCAGCAAAAGAAGCATATGATGTTTGTTGCGAGAAAGTGACGCTACATGAATTAGATATGAAATTAGTAGATGTAGAATATACATTCGACCGTAATAAAATTATTTTTTATTTTACTGCAGATGGTCGAGTAGACTTTAGGGAATTGGTTAAAGATTTAGCTTCTATTTTTCGAACAAGAATTGAACTTCGTCAAATTGGTGTCAGAGACGAAGCGAAAATGCTTGGAGGAATAGGCCCTTGTGGAAGGATGCTATGCTGTTCAACTTTCTTAGGAGATTTCGAACCAGTATCTATTAAAATGGCTAAAGACCAAAACCTTTCACTAAACCCAACAAAGATTTCTGGATTATGCGGACGATTAATGTGTTGTTTAAAATATGAAAATGACGATTACGAAGCTGCAAAGGAACTCTTACCAGATTTAGGTGAATGGATTAATACGCCAGATGGAAAGGGAAAAGTTGTTGGTTTAAATATTTTAGAACGTGTACTCCAAGTGGAAATTTCTGAACAAGAACGAGTGCTTGAATATACATTAGATGAAATACTGCAAGAGGATGCTGTTTCAGTTCAATCCACAGATTAATGAGGTGGAAAAGTGGATAAAAAAGAAGTTTTTGAATCAGTAATAAATATGGAAAGTCAAATTGGTAATTTATATAAGCAATTAGGTGATCTTAAACAGCATGTAGCAGAGCTTATTGAAGAAAATAATAGGCTGCAGCTTGAAAATGAGAATCTAAGAAGGCACTTAGAGGATATACCAAGAGAGAAAGAATCGAAACAGGATAAACATAAAAAAAGAAATGCAAAACAAAATAAGACGTTGGAGGAAAAAAACATTGATATAGGAGAAGGTTATGATAACCTGGCAAGACTATATCAAGAAGGTTTCCATATTTGTAATCTTCATTTTGGAAGTCCCCGAAAAGATGGAGATTGTCTATTTTGTTTATCGTTTCTTAATAAAAAATAAGGATGTCTCAAAGAAACTACTGCCCGAGTATGTAAGCAATACAATGATCGTATTGTGCGGGATGACTCTTTCTTCTTGAGGCATCTCTTTTTCTATGCAAGAAATAAGTAAAATGGAGGGAAAGAAAGAGTGGTTCCATTAATTGGAGATGAAAGATTAGATTATTTACTGGATGAACGGTTAAGAATTATTCAAAGTCCATCTGTGTTCTCTTTCTCATTAGATGCAGTATTATTAGCTGATTTTGTGTCTGTTCTCTTAAAAAGAGGGAAAGTTGTGGATTTATGTAGTGGTAATGGAGTTATTCCGCTCTTTTTATCACTTCGAACAGAAGGAGATATCATTGGAGTTGAGATTCAGGAAAAATTGTACGATATGGCAAATCGAAGTATTCAGTATAATCATTTAGAAAAAAAGATAAAAATGATTCATGGTGATATTAAGGAGGCCCCTAGCTTACTCGGTTATGAGAAGTATGATACGGTAACTTGTAATCCACCCTACTTTAAGAAGACTAATTCTATTGAGGAAATTAATATAAATGAACATCTTGCTATTGCGAGGCATGAACTTCTTTGCACATTAGAAGATACCATTCGTATATCCAGTCAACTAGTTAAGCAAGGCGGTAAAGTAGCTTTTGTCCATCGACCAGGAAGACTATTAGATATTATTTCTTTGATGAGAGCCAATCGACTGGAGCCGAAGCGTATACGATTTGTATATCCAAAGGAAGGGAAAGAAGCGAATATTTTACTAGTGGAAGCAATAAAAGATGGAAAACCTGACCTAAAGGTATTACCTCCGTTATTTGTTTATGAAGATGGCAACAATTATACAGAGGAAATGAGTAAGATACTCTATGGAAAGTAAAGGACATTATTTTTATGTATTGATGTGTAATGATGGAAGCTATTATGCAGGATATACAAATGATCTTCAAAAGCGTTTGAAAACACATAATGAAGGAAAAGGGGCAAAATATACAAGGGGCCGTTTGCCAGTGTCTATTATTTATCATGAGGGGTTCCAAACAAAGCAAGAGGCTATGAAAGCAGAGTATGCCTTTAAACAATTGGATAGAAAGAAGAAAGAGAAGTTTTTAATGAAGGAAGTTGGTGAAGCATATGAGACAACAAAAAAGTTTTAAAGAAAAGAATGGATCTTTATATTTAGTACCTACACCTATCGGGAATTTGGAGGATATGAGTTTTCGAGCAATCAGGATTTTAAAAGAGGCAGATATTATTGCAGCTGAAGATACACGTAATACGAAAAAGCTTTGTAATTACTTTGAAATCACTACTCCGGTTATTAGCTATCATGAGCATAATAAAGAGACAAGCGGTTATAAGATAATACAAGCTTTGAAAGAGGAAAAAGTAATTGCTTTAGTAAGCGATGCAGGAATGCCTACTATTGCAGATCCGGGCTATGAGCTTGTTATAGATGCAATTGATGAAGGAATTCCAGTTATCCCCCTGCCGGGAGCCAATGCAGCCTTAACATCCCTTATAGCTTCTGGCCTCCCCACACATCCTTTTTATTTTTATGGATTCCTTCACCGACAAAAGAAGGAAAAGAAAAAGGAACTGCTTTTCCTAAAGAATGTTCCTGGTACAATATTATTATATGAATCACCACATCGCTTAAAAGAAACATTAGTTTTAATAATGGAGATTCTCGGTAATAGAAAAATTACTCTATGTAGAGAGCTAACAAAGCTATATGAAGAATTCATTCGAGGCACGGTTGAAGAAGCAATTGCTTGGTCTCAATCTGAAGAAATCCGAGGAGAGTTTTGTTTGGTTATCGAACAGGGCGAATTACAAGCGGAAGAAGATAATTGGTGGGATGAGTTAACAATTGTCCAGCAAGTAGATTACTATGTACAAAAAGAGGATATTACAGTAAAAGAAGCAATCAAAAAAACAGCGTTAGACAGAGGAATGCAAAAAAGAGACGTTTATCAAGAATATCATATTGAATAAGAAAAGGGCTGCTGCCTTAAATTGGAACAGTAAAAATAGCATAATGTTCTCTTTTAAGGCGGCAGCCCTTTATTTTATAAAAAAGAATGAATAAGCTCTTCTCTTTGAGTAGTCATTTCAAGAAGCTTTCAATAGAACATAAAGACTAGTTAAATGAGTAAAGCACTTACACATTTCTTATTTTAATCTTATTTTGAAAGTTCAAAGTTACTTTTAATTTCTTCAATTAACTTCTCAGCACCCTCACGGCTAAGAATTAATTTACCACCAGCTAAAGATAAGTTATCATCTGAAACTTCTCCAGTAACTTGGCAAGTCATATTTGGTTTATATTTTTTTAAGATGATTTTTTCATCATCCACATAAATTTCTAGAGCATCCTTTTCTGCAATTCCTAATGTGCGTCTTAATTCGATTGGAATAACCACACGACCTAATTCATCAACTTTACGAACAATACCTGTAGATTTCATTTCATTTCTCCTCCCAAAAGTAAATATTTATATTTTTTTCGCTAATTTTCGACAAATTTCTTTGTATGTCATTATAATACCAGCCATTCCCATAAACGTCAATTATTTTATTTTGAAATTAATGTATTTTATAAACCTTATTAAATTAGGTTTTTCTAAGGTGGTGTGCAATATTTAAACATTTATTGGAATAAATTGGTATGGTCTATTCGTTCTATTTTTGTTCTTTTTTCGACAAAAACCTACATTTTTACTTCTTTTCCTACAGACAGAAAAAAGTCTGTTGCATTAACTATTGATTTTAGGTATATTTTGATGGGATAAAAGGAAAAAATGGCAATGATTATGCGGTTTACGAATGTTCTTATACTTTTTTGTTTCGATAAAAAAGAAGAATGGTTACAATAGTAATAGCGGTTATTTTACTATAGGTACATATTGTATACATATATATAGGAGGGAACGAAGTGAAGGATCAAGAAAAAACTTTTTATCTTACTACGCCAATTTATTATCCAAGTGGCAATTTACATATTGGACATGCTTACACAACAGTTGCTGGAGATGCAATGGCTCGTTATAAACGACTGAGAGGCTATGAAGTTCGTTACTTAACTGGGACGGATGAACATGGACAAAAAATTCAGCGAAAAGCAGAAGAAGCGGGGATTACGCCTATTCAATATGTAGATGAAATTGTCGCTGGAATTAAAGAATTATGGGATAAATTAGATATTTCCTATGATGATTTTATTCGTACAACAGAAAAAAGACATACAGATATTGTCGAAAAAATGTTTAAGAAATTAGTAGATCAAGGTGATATTTATTTAGATGAGTATCAAGGCTGGTATTCTGTTTCAGACGAAACTTATTACACAGAACTGCAGTTAGTTGATCCAATCTATGATGAAAATGGAAAAGTTATTGGAGGGAAGAGTCCTGATAGTGGCCATCCAGTAGAATTAGTAAAGGAAGAATCTTATTTCTTTAGAATGGGAAAATATGCTGATCGCTTATTAGCCTTTTATGAGGAAAATCCAGAATTTATTCAGCCAGAATCCCGCAAGAATGAGATGATTAATAACTTTATTAAACCGGGATTGGAAGATCTCGCGGTTTCAAGAACAACTTTTGATTGGGGAATTAAAGTTCCAGGAGATTCAAAGCATGTCGTTTATGTGTGGATAGATGCACTTTCTAATTACATTACTGCTCTAGGATATGGTTCAGATGATGAAACATTATATAAAAAGTTTTGGCCCGCAAATGTCCACTTAGTGGGGAAGGAAATTGTACGTTTCCATACTATTTATTGGCCAATTATGCTTATGGCATTAGATCTACCATTGCCGAAGAAAGTATTTGCACATGGCTGGATTCTTATGAAGGATGGAAAAATGTCCAAGTCTAAAGGAAATGTAGTTAATCCAGTAACATTAATCGATCGCTATGGATTAGATGCTCTACGTTACTATTTACTAAGAGAAGTTCCGTTTGGATCAGATGGTGTATTTACTCCAGAGGCATTTGTCGAAAGAGTAAATTTTGATTTAGCCAATGACTTAGGGAATTTACTAAATCGTACGGTGGCGATGATCAATAAATACTTTAACGGAGAAATTCCTACTTATAAAGGTTCAGAAGGAACATTTGAAAAATCTCTTGTTGAGGCACATAGAGAAACAGCAGAAAAGTACACGGAGCATATGGAAAATATGGAGTTCTCTGTTGTATTAACAACATTATGGCAATTAATTAGCAGAAATAATAAATATATCGATGAGACGCAGCCATGGGTATTAGCAAAAGAGGAAAAAACGGAAGAGTTAGCAGTGGTGATGAATCATTTAGCAGAATCGTTAAGAAGAATTGCTATATTACTAAAGCCGTTCTTAACAAGAACACCTGCCAAGATTTTCAAACAATTGAACATTCAAGACGGATCTTTACAAACTTGGGATAGTCTTGAGCGTTTTGGAGTAATTCCTTCAGGTACTGTTGTAGAAAAAGGAGAACCTATTTTCCCTAGATTAGATATTCAAGAAGAAGTAGAATTTATCAAAGGAGAAATGAAGGGACCTCAAAAAGAAGAAGAGAAAAAACCAGAAGTTCAAGAAGTACCGGAAGTAGAGGAAATTACAATAGATGACTTTATGAAAGTTGACTTACGTGTAGCACAAGTTATAGAAGCAGAGCCTGTCAAAAAAGCAGACAAGCTATTAAAGTTGCAATTAGATTTGGGCTATGAGAAACGACAAGTTGTTTCTGGGATCGCTAAGTACTATTCTCCAGAAGATTTAGTTGGAAGAAAGGTTATTTGTGTAACCAATCTAAAACCGGTTAAACTAAGAGGAGAACTTTCGCAAGGAATGATTTTAGCTGGCAGTCATGACGGTGAATTATCTCTTGCAACAATAGCAGAAGCTTTACCATTAGGTGCAAAAGTAAAATAAAATGAATGAAAAACATGGAGATGTTTTTAGTGGATAAACTCGCCGATATTTTTAAGGGAATCGGCGAGAAATCCAATGTTTTAAACATCTCTATGTTTTTCTTCTTTCATCCAGGCTGTTTTCTAACGGTTGTTATTTTTCAATAGAAAAAATGTAAAAGGTAATACTGGGCAGGCTGAATACGTGCAGAAGCCATAGGAAGTGACGAGACGAGGGAGAACCTGGAATCACGGAAAGCGGGAGTGTATTTATGCAACAATTATCTTCCGAATTTAGCTTGCCTAACAAAAAAATGTAAGTATATCTAACAAAAGATGGAGGGATGGATATCATGTTATTTGATACACATACACATATTAATGCAAATGAGTTTCAAGAAGATATAGAAGAAGTGATACAGCGTGCACTTGATGCAGGGGTGGAAAAAATGGTAGTTGTTGGGTTTGATAGACCTACTATTACCAAGGCAATGGAGCTCATTGAACAATATGACTTTGTATATGCAAGTATAGGGTGGCATCCGGTAGATGCTATTGATATGGTAGAGGAGGACTTAGTTTGGATTGAAGAATTGTCAAGACATCCAAAAGTAATTGCAATAGGCGAGATGGGTCTAGATTATCATTGGGATAAATCGCCAAAGGATATTCAAAAAGAAGTATTTAGAAAACAAATTAGACTGGCAAAAAAAGTGAAACTACCGATAGTTATTCATAATCGGGAAGCTACTGCTGATATTGTAGAAATCTTAAAGGAAGAAGAGGCAAAAGAGGTTGGCGGCATTATGCATTGCTATGGTGGAAGTGTGGAGACAGCACTTGAATGTATAAATATGAATTTTTATATTTCATTAGGTGGAACAGTTACTTTTAAAAATGCTCGCAAACCAAAAGAGGTTGCAGAAGCTATTTCATTAGATCATTTATTAATTGAAACAGACTGTCCATATTTAGCACCAACACCATTTAGAGGTAAGAGGAATGAACCAAGTTACGTAAAACTAGTAGCGGAAGAGATTGCGGCAATTAAAGGAGTGTCTTATGAAGAAGTTGCTTCGAAAACAACAGAAAATGCAAAAAAATTATTCGGCATAAACTGATAAAGGTTTTTGTCGAATGAAGAAAGAGCTTGTCCAAACCTCATTCATTTTTAATCGTTCTACATCGCTTTCCTTTCTCATAGACTAATTATGTCGAGATTTCTTTCTTTCCTTTCGCCTGTTTTTTTTGCATAATAAGATATACGTTCAAAGATTCTTAAGGGTTGACAGCGGACATGATACTCTATATAATCACTCCGAGAGAAAAGGAGGCGTTTTTCATCGTAATCAAAAACATGAAAAACCTGTTTTCGAAATCTTTGAGCAGGAAAAAAGTGTCCATCTTTTTAGCTAGTTTCATCGTTTTTGCGAGTAGCTTAGGATTTTTAATTTATGAAACTACTAAAAATACAGTGGCACTAACGCTAAATGGTAAAGAACAAATCATCGAGACGCACTCATCTACTATACAACAAATATTTGATGACTTAGACATTACCGTTGGCTCAGAAGATTATGTGTTTCCCTCGTTAAACACAAAAGTTACAGATAACCTAGAAGTTGTCTGGAAGAAAGCTAAACAGGTTGAACTGCAAAAAGACGACGAGAAGAAAACGGTTTGGACAACAGTAGATACTGTTAAGGAATTTTTAGAAGAACAAAAAATTTCTTTGAACGAGCATGATCAGATCAATCAGAAAGAAAACAATGCGATAGAACATAACATGGAAGTTGTCGTACATACAGCATTTCCAGTAACACTAGTAGACGCAGGAAAGAAAAAACAAGTATGGTCCACTTCGACTACGGTCGCTGACTTTTTAACACAACATGAAATATCACTTGAAAAATTAGACCGAGTTGAACCAGCTCTAAAGGAAAAAGTGAAAGAGGAAACTGTTGTTCATATAACAAGAATAGAAAAGGTCACCGATGTAGTGGAACAACCGATTAATTTTGCCGTAATCACCCAAAAAGACGATGATCTTCCTCACGGAACAGAAAAAGTACTTAAAGAGGGTACAGAAGGATTAGTCTCTAAAAAGTATGAAGTTACGAGGGAAAATGGCAAAGAGACTTCCCGAAAATTACTCAGTGAAACAACAGTGAAAGAAAAGCAGGATAAAATTGTATCTGTTGGAACAAAAGGCGAAGTCGTACAACTTGCATCCCGAGGCGAAGAAAGCGGGCAAGAAGTATATGTCAATTCAACAGCGTATACTGCTAGCTGTAATGGATGTTCTGGCCGGACGGCTACTGGGATTGATCTGAAGGCTAATCCGAATGCGAAAGTAATTGCTGTCGACCCAACCTTTATCCCATTAGGAACAAAGGTTTATGTAGAAGGCTATGGCTATGCTGTTGCAGCGGATACAGGCGGAAGTGTAAAAGGGCAGAAAATTGATGTTTTCTTTGCTACAAAAGCAGAAGCTTACCGTTGGGGTAACAAGCAAGTCAAGATTAAAATAATTAATTAACAATTAGTAAATCTCGACACTTATCCATGATTTCACATGGATAAAAAGATAGACAATCTGGCAGAGGAAGCATTCCTCTGTCTTTTTCTTTGCTTCTTTTAACACGTTCTTACTTGTAATTGACTGCAGAAAACAGCCATTTGTTAAAACAAAAATATTAGCTATAATGATAATGATTATAATTTTTCTCTCTCTCTGTATATATAGACGATTCATGTTACAATTATGTTTCATTTTTTTTTCAAATTTATAATTATTTTTTTGGAGGTTCCATGAAGATTAAAGAAATAATAGTAGTGGAAGGACGAGATGATACTACCGCTATTAAGCGAGCGGTTGATGCAGATACAATCGAAACAAATGGATCAGCAATTAATCAGGAAACATTGGATAAAATAAAGCTAGCTCAAAAAACAAGAGGGGTTATTGTATTGACTGACCCAGACTATCCTGGTCAAAAAATTCGTCATACAATTGAAGAGCATATTCCAGATTGTAAACATGCCTTTATTCCAAAGGAACTTGCTATTCATAAGCATGGAAAAGGAGTTGGGGTGGAACACGCTTCAGTAGAGACAATCCGGGAGGCATTAAAAGATGCTCATCCTATGCAGGAAGCAATAATAGAAGAAATTTCAAAAGAAGATTTAATTGATGCGGGATTAATTGGTGGTGCTGATTCTAAGGAACGTAGAGAACAGTTAGGTAAGTTTCTTAAAATCGGGTATACAAATGGGAAACAACTTTATAAAAGATTATTGATGTTTCATATTACAAAGGAAGAATTTGCACAAGCCATTAAGGAAATACGCCAGGAGGATAAGAATGTATAAAGATATAGCAACGCCTGCACGAACAAGAGCAATTCTAGATAAGTATGGTTTTTCTTTTAAGAAAAGCTTAGGACAGAATTTTTTGATTGATACAAACATTTTACGAAATATTGTGGATCATGCACAGCTAACAGAAGAATCTGGTGCAATTGAAGTTGGTCCTGGAATTGGTGCATTAACAGAACAATTAGCAAAGCGCAGCAAAAAGGTTGTTGCCTATGAAATCGACCAACGTTTATTGCCTATTTTAAAGGAAACGCTCGAGCCGTATCCACATGCAAAAATTATTCATCAGGATATTTTAAAGGCTAACGTAAAAGAAATGTTGGACACAGAGTTTAGTGATATTCGTGATGTTATGCTCGTTGCTAATTTGCCTTATTATGTTACCACACCGATTATTATGAAGATTTTAGAAGAAAAGCTTCCTTTGAGAGGAATTGTGGTTATGCTTCAAAAAGAGGTGGCGGAACGAATTTCTGCTAAACCAGGAACGAAGGAATATGGTTCTCTGTCCATTGCTATTCAGTATTATACGAAACCAGAAGTAGTTATGATTGTTCCAAAAACTGTTTTTGTTCCACAACCAAATGTAGATTCAGCTGTTATTCGTCTTACTATCAGGGAAACACCGTCTGTTGTAGTAATAAATGAAGACTTTTTCTTTCAAGTAACAAGAGCAAGTTTTGCACAAAGAAGAAAAACCATCCTCAATAATCTATCGAGCCAATTAGAGGGAGGAAAAGAAAAGAAGGCAGACATTATAGAGGCGCTTGACCAAGCGAATATTGAGCCTTCTAGGCGCGGAGAATCATTATCTATCGAAGAGTTTGCGAAGTTAAGCGATGCACTGTATGAAAAGTTTAGCTAATTGATGATACAAAAAGGTGCACAGGTTAGTTTTTTCTTATCCAAAAAATATAAGGGGAGAAAAAACTTTCGTGCACTTTTTTTATCCCACACTTAACGGACAGCCATCCATGAAGCAAACTTCACCAACAAGGATGAAAATAGGGGTGACAACCGTTTATTTTCATGGGAGTAAAATCTCTAACTAAGATGCGGAAAATCGAGGAAGTCAGGTGGGGGATAAACTGTCCGTAAAGGTCCAATAAGTGCAACTAACCATCAGTGAGGGATAAGGAAAAGTCCCCACTGATGGTTAGTTTTCTTTATGTTTCGATTCTTCTCTTTCGAATTGCTCACAACTTTATAGACATATGCATAATTTATCAGAGATAGATATTGAATACTAATAAACACTCAGAAGTGTGTTTGGGTTAATTGGAGTGACGACAGTGACTATAAATATCATGGATATCGTCGGTAGAGAGTCTTATCATTGTGATCTATTATTTCGAATCATCGATACAAAAGAAGTGAATGGCAAAAAAATAGCCATTCTTTATGGAGAGGACTTTCGACTAATTGCTGATGCTCCATACGAAGATTTAGTGTTAGTTAATCAGCCAATGCAACGGAAAATTTCACAAAAAGTGCAGTTGATGGAGGAACAATCTCTCCAGTTATTTCGACAAGATGTGAATCTCTTAAGAAGAAAGCAGGAGTATCAAGTAACTGAAGCTTATAGCAAGCCTTCTAACTATTTTCAATTACCAGGAAAAGTGCTTCATATTGATGGAGATCCCAACTATTTAAAAAAATGTCTCACCTTATATGAAAAAATCGGGATACCTGTAAATGGAGTGCATTGTAATGAAAAAGAGATGCCTGGTAAGATAGGAAGTTTGCTGGATTACTATCGCCCGGATATATTAGTTATAACAGGTCATGACGCTTATTCTAAGGCGTTAGGAGAAAAGAATGATATCAATGCATACCGCCATTCAAAATATTTTGTACAGACAGTCAGAGAGGCGAGAAAGAAGCTTCCTAATTTGGATCAGTTAGTCATTTTTGCTGGAGCTTGTCAATCTCACTTTGAATCCCTGATTTATGCAGGAGCCAATTTTGCTAGTTCCCCTTCAAGAGTCAATATTCATGCGCTTGATCCAGTTTATATTGTTGCAAAAATTAGTTTTACGCCATTTATGGAAAGAGTAAACGTTTGGGATGTTTTAAGGAATACACTAACTGGCGAAAAAGGGTTAGGAGGAATTGAAACGAAAGGAGTCCTTCGAACAGGTATGCCATATCATACAAATCAATCAGAAGAGGTATGATGCAGATAGCAAGTAAGCCTTAGGCAGCTGAATATCATTATTGTATACAGGTATCCTGGTTATGGACTATTACAATAATCGATGTGCTTCATTTATGGTAGTAACAGGAAGACCACTTTTTTGTTTGGCCACTTCATATTAATGGTAATTAATAGATAGTAGAAAAATATTGAATTTTTCTACATATTTATTCTCGCATTGTGCAAACTATCTTTGTTGAAAAATTGGAGAAAAATAAGAATAAAAAATATTGACAACTTCTGAAAAAGACTGTTATAATTTATGTTTTTATTTGACTCTGTTATGTCAGTGTGATATACTTTACACAGTGAGGTGGACCGAATGGCAAAAACATTATCAGATATAAAAAAAGCTCTTGATTCAAATTTAGGAAAAAGGCTTATGCTGAAGGCAAATGGCGGTCGTCGCAAGACAATAGAACGTTCAGGAGTATTAGCAGAGACTTATCCATCTGTATTTGTAGTGGAGTTAGATCAGGATGAAAATGCATTTGAACGTGTATCATACAGCTATGCAGATGTTTTAACAGAAACGGTTCAAATTACCTTCTTTGAGGATACATCAGGACAAATTGCTTTAAGCTAACTATTATTGCTTGAAAGCATTAAGCGGCAGTGAACAATTTGTTTGCTGCTTTTTTCATGGGGAAAATACAGATAATAATAATGATATTTAAATAAAGTCGGTTATAAATGTATAAATAAGCATAAGTTTTGGCAACAAATAGATAACATGAAAAACTAGTGATGGTTACATACTAAACATACCGTGGGTGATGAAAGGAGAGATTCACTTTGGGTAGACGAAAAGGGATTATGTCTGAAGGGCTAAAAGAAGAGTTAGCAAAAGAACTTGGTTTCTATGATGTAGTTCAGAAAGAGGGCTGGGGCGGTATTCGCGCAAGAGATGCAGGGAATATGGTCAAAAGAGCAATAGAAATAGCAGAGCAAAGTCTTCTTACTCAAAATAAAGAGTAACTTCAAAAGTCACTTTACGTCCATCTTTTTTGTATTATAATCATAATGGAGTTACCCACGGTACAATAGAATCTATCATTAGCTTATATCTATATTATCGACAAATGGTATAGATATTAGGGTTAATGGTAGGTTCTTTTTTGTTCCAAAGTAATGGGGAGTTAGAACCCATCGTAAAATGAATGATAAATTATCAGGAAAACGTAATCTCTATTGTATGTAAGAGAATGATTTGTGGTAAAATCACTATATCCATATAGAAGATTAGATGAGCATAATGCTTGTTAGGTACGGAATAAGGTAAAAGATAAAGTTCGTCTAGCCTACTATTATTACCTCCTTGGAAAATCCTCCTTCGTTAGTTGGAGGAAAAAAGTAAATGATGAAATTTGTTAAGTGGGTGGAAATATTGAAGCTTTTGGTTAAAGCGCCAGCTAAAATCAATCTGTCATTAGATGTGCTTCATAAGAGACCAGATGGGTATCATGAAGTAGAAATGATTATGACAACAATTGATTTAGCAGATAGAATTGAACTAGCACTGCTAGACAGCGATGTAATAAAAATAATTTCTCTTAATAGATTTGTTCCTGATGACCAAAGAAATCTTGCTTATCAGGCAGCAATGATATTAAAAGAAAAGTTTAATGTAAAAAAAGGTGTAGAAATAAAAATAGAGAAAAACATTCCTGTTGCAGCAGGTCTTGCTGGAGGCAGCAGTGATGCAGCGGCCGTATTACGCGGTCTAAATAAGTTATGGGAGTTAGGGTTAACATTGGATGAATTGGCCGTCATTGGAGCTGAAATAGGGTCTGATGTGTCTTTTTGCGTATACGGAGGGACTGCACTAGCAACTGGAAGAGGGGAAATCATTAAAGAATTGCCTGCACCGCCAGTTTGTTGGGTGATATTGGCGAAACCATTTATCGGTGTATCAACAGCAGATATTTATAAAAGACTAGATGTAGAGACAATTGAGCATCCCAATACGGAGAAAATGATTGAGTCCATTTCATCAAAGGATTATGATTTGATGTGTGAAAACGTCGGGAATGTACTAGAAAATGTTACTTTATCCTTATATCCAGAGGTCGCCCAAATTAAAGAACAAATTTGTAAGTTTGGGGCAGATGCCGTTCTTATGAGCGGGAGTGGTCCCACTGTTTTTGGATTAATTCAACATGATTCAAGAATGAACCGCGTTTACAATGGATTAAGAGGGTTTTGTGATCAAGTGTTTGCTGTCCGAATGATTGGACATCGACATACCCTTGATTAAATCCGTATAATAATGTAAAATTGTCCTTAAATATTCGGGTTTTGGGGGTTCAGTTATGAAGTTTCGTCGTAGTGAGCGTTTAATAGACATGACGAATTACTTGCTGGAGCATCCTAGGCAGTTAGTATCTCTTTCTTATTTTGCAGAAAAGTACGGCTCCGCCAAGTCTTCCATAAGTGAGGATTTGGCTATTATTAAAGAAACATTTGAGCAAAGAGGAATTGGTACCTTGCATACATTGCCAGGAGCAGCCGGTGGAGTAAAATATCAAGTAAGAGTCAGTGAAGAGGAAGCTAAACCATTTGTAGAAGAGCTTTGTGATTTGATTAAAAGTCCAGAAAGGCTTTTACCAGGTGGATACCTCTATATGAATGATATACTAGGAAATACGGCTATCGTTCAAAAAGTAGGAAAACTTTTTGCATCAGCTTTTGCTGATACTGACATAGATGTAGTGATGACAGTTGCTACAAAGGGAATTCCTTTAGCATATGCAGTAGGAACTTATTTAAATGTTCCTGTGGTTATGGTTAGAAGAGATAGCAAAGTAACAGAAGGATCTACTGTGAGTATCAATTATGTTTCTGGTTCAACTAAAAGAATCCAAACGATGCTACTGTCTAAAAGAAGTTTAGAAGATGGTTCCAAAGTTTTAATTGTGGATGACTTTATGAAGGCTGGCGGTACGATCAATGGCATGATTAGTCTACTAGAGGAATTCAATGCAAGTGTTGCGGGAATAGCAGTATTAGTGGAAGCTGAAGAGGCTGAGGAAAGATTAGTAGATGATTATTTATCACTAGTCAAATTATCAGGTGTTGATGTAAAAGAAAAGAAAATTTCTGTGGAAAATGGTAATTATTTTGACAAAAAGTAGACCTTAGGGGGAAATGATAAATGAAAGTTGTTCAAACAAGCAATGCACCAGCAGCTATCGGACCGTATTCTCAAGGAATTATTGTAAATAATCTATTTTTCAGTTCTGGACAAATTCCTTTAACTGCAGAAGGTACCTTAGTAGAAGGGGACGTTCAAACACAGACACACCAAGTGTTTAAAAATTTAGCAGCAGTTTTAGAAGAGGCTGGTGCATCCTTTGAAACAGTGGTGAAAGCAACTGTATTTATTAAAAATATGGAAGACTTCCAAGCGATCAATGAAGTATATGGGGAATATTTCTCTACTCATAAACCTGCTCGTTCTTGTGTGGAAGTAGCTAGACTTCCTAAAGATGTATTAGTAGAAATGGAAGTAATTGCCCTTTGTAAATAAATCACTTACAGAAAAAGGAAGATAGTCGAAGGTAAAGTGGAAAAATAGAGGAATTTATCACTTTTCGGCATATTTTCTTTATTTTATCCTAAATATTCTAAAAAATTTCACCTTTTAAGAAGGAGTTATGAAAATTCTGTTGAATTTAATAACTAGATTTTATCTTCTAGTAAAGGTGGTGAACAGGATGGAAGTAACTGATGTAAGGCTACGCCGAGTTAATACGGATGGACGAATGAGAGCTATTGCCTCTATTACACTAGATAATGAATTTGTTGTTCACGATATTAGAGTAATTGATGGAAATAATGGATTATTTGTAGCGATGCCAAGTAAACGAACACCGGATGGTGAATTTAGGGATATCGCGCATCCAATTAACTCTGGTACAAGAGGAAAAATCCAGGAAGCAGTTTTGGCAGAATACCACCGCCTGGGTGAATTAGAAATTGAATTTGAAGAAGCTGGAGCTTCCTAAAATAATCTACAGCTAGAGCCTACTTCTTAAGAGTAAGGCTCTTTTTTTTGCCACCTATTTCTTTCCTATATACCCCTTGATTTTCCAATGAAAACAATCAGTACTTTTAGTATCATAAGAGAGACAGAAATTTTTTCTATGGTATCTTTGTTTTTAAAAGATTTGCTTTAAAACAATAGATTTTATCCCACTCTTACCGCTTTTGCTTATGTGAAAAAAGGAAAATGTTACAATCTAAAAACATCTTTTAGAAAGAAGCGTACATAAATTGTGAATCCTTCCTTGAAATCAAGAGTTATTTAAGATATATTTTTTAGTGGATAAAAAGGTTATTGGAGGCCTGTGAATGACAACTCGTTACGCAGTGATTTTAGCCGCAGGACAGGGAACTAGAATGAAGTCAAAACTTTATAAAGTACTTCATCCTGTTTGTGGGAAACCGATGGTACAGCACGTTGTAGATCAAGTAGAAAAGCTACAAGTGGATTCAATCGTAACAGTAATTGGCCACGGTTCAGAAAAGGTAAAAGCGCAGCTTGGTAATAGTGTGAATTACGTATATCAACAAGAGCAGCTTGGAACGGCACATGCAGTAATACAAGCAAAAGATCTTCTTGGAGACAAAGAAGGAGTGACACTCGTCGTTTGTGGGGATACACCACTTATGACAAGTGAGACGATAGAAGCACTCTTTTTACACCACGAGAAAGTGGGAGCGAAGGCAACCATTTTAACGGCAAAAGCAAGTAATCCAGATGGTTATGGCAGAATTATTCGTAATCAAATGGGGGTAGTAGAAAAAGTTGTTGAGCACAAGGATGCAACGGAAGCAGAAAGAAAAATAACAGAAATTAATACAGGTACCTATGTATTTGATAATGCTTTGTTATTTCAGGCTTTAAATAATGTTTCAAATGAAAATGTGCAGGGCGAATATTATTTGCCAGATGTTATTGAGATTTTGAAACAACAGGGAGAAACAGTTAGTGCGTTCCAAACAATTGATTTCAATGAAACAATTGGTGTGAATGATCGGATTGCTTTATCAGAAGCAGAATCAATTATGAGAAAGCGAATCAATGAACAGCATATGCGTAACGGCGTAACGATTATTGATCCGTTAAATACTTATATTGAAGCAGGCGTAACAATTAAAGAAGATACCGTAATATACCCGGGAAGTACGATTTCAGGAAATGCTGTAATTGGTTCAGATTGCACGATTGGGCCAAATACTGAAATAAAAAATTGTGTTGTAGGAAATAATACGGCTATCAAACAGTCTGTTGCTCATGATAGCAGCATTGGTTCTGACGTTAATATTGGACCATTCGCACATATTCGTCCAGCCTCTATCATTGATGATGAAGTGAAAATCGGAAACTTTGTTGAAATTAAAAAAGCAACATTCGGAAAAGGGAGTAAGGCATCTCACTTAAGTTATATTGGAGATGCGAGCGTCGGTAGTGATGTGAATATAGGTTGTGGTACAATCACGGTTAATTATGATGGGGAAAATAAGTTTTTAACTACGATAGAAGATGGCGCATTTATTGGCTGTAATTCCAATTTAATTGCACCTGTCACAATTGGTAAAGGAGCTTATGTTGCAGCAGGCTCTACCATTACAGATGACGTTCCGTCTGAGGCACTTTCTATTGCACGTGCCCGCCAAGTTAATAAAGAGAATTATAAACGTAAATAAATAGGTTAAACAAAGAAGAATAATTTGTAATAATAGCTATACTTCATTCTTCGTACTATTAGTGGAAAAAGACCAGTGGAGGTTCAGCATGCCAGTTAAGAATTTAGATCCAAATTTGAAGGTATTCAGTTTAAACTCTAATCCAGCCTTAGCACAAGAAATTGCCGAGTCAATTGGAGTAGAATTAGGGAAATGTTCTGTAACACGTTTTAGCGATGGAGAAATTCAAATTAATATTGAAGAGAGTATCCGTGGTTGTGACGTATATGTTATTCAGTCAACTAGTGCACCTGTTAACGAACATATTATGGAATTATTAATCATGATTGATGCATTAAAACGTGCTTCAGCTAAGACGATTAACCTAGTAATTCCTTATTATGGGTATGCTAGACAAGACAGAAAAGCGAGAGCACGTGAACCAATTACAGCAAAATTAGTAGCTAATTTACTAGAAACTGCTGGCGCAACTCGTGTTATTACATTAGACTTGCATGCACCACAAATTCAGGGTTTCTTTGATATTCCGATTGATCACTTGATGGGTGTACCAATTCTAGGTAACTATTTCAGCCAACGTGAATTCGATGGAGAACTTGTCATTGTTTCTCCAGATCATGGCGGTGTTACAAGAGCAAGAAAGCTTGCCGAACGATTAAAGGCACCGATTGCTATTATTGACAAAAGACGACCAAAGCCAAATGTGGCGGAAGTAATGAATATTGTTGGTAATATCGAAGGGAAAATTGCTATTCTGATTGATGATATTATTGATACAGCTGGAACTATTACACTTGGTGCCAATGCTCTTGCTGAAAATGGCGCGAAAGAGGTTTATGCATGCTGTACACATCCTGTATTATCAGGACCTGCCATGGAAAGAATCAACAATTCTAAAATTAAAGAGCTAGTTGTAACAAACTCTATTGAACTGGGAGATAAGAAACTTTCTGCTAATGTTATTCAATTATCAGTAGCTGATTTATTAGGTGAGGCTATTCTTCGCGTTCACCAAGATCAGTCTGTAAGTTTCTTGTTTGATTGATAGTACTCTATATGATTACGGATAGTCGCTTGTCTTAAGGCAGGCGACTATTAGTATTGTGGTTTGCTTTTTACAGAGGAAAGCAAATTCTTTATGTTTAAATATCTTCCATTTAGGGCATTTTTTATATAAGAGTGTTCATTTGAATAAATAATGGAAGGTGAAATCATGACAGCAACTTTACAGGCAAAAAAACGTACGACGGAAAAGCATTCAAACTTAACGAAATTAAGAAATGAGGGAGAAATTCCAGGTATCGTTTATGGATCAAAAGTAGAAAATACAGCGATCTCTTTAAATGAAGCGAATTTCCTAAAAACAATTCGAGAGGTTGGAAGAAATGGCGTTATTTCGTTAGATATTGACGGAGAAACCTATAATGTTGTTTTAAATGAATATGATTCTGATCCAATTAAACGCGGCATCGTACATGTGGACTTCTTAGCAGTAGATTTATCAAAAGCTATCAGTGCACCAGTAAGGGTATCTTTAGTAGGCGAAGCAGCTGGAGTAAAAGATGGCGGCGTTATGCAACAGGCTCTACATGAAGTAACAGTTACAGCAAAACCTAATGATATACCGACTAGTATTGATATTGATGTAACAGATCTTCAAGTAGGAGATACGATTGCTGTCGGAGATGTTAAGGGTTATGATAAAATAGAAATTAATCATGAACAAGAAGAAGTAATAGCATCAATTCTTGCACCAAGACAAGAAGAGGAAATTAGTACAGGAGAACAACAAGAAGAAGGAATGCCTGATAATGTAGAAGGCAGAGAAACAAAGCCAGATACAGCAGAAGCGTAATCCGATCCATTCAAATATATTCTCCCTGTACGTTTTTTAGAAAGAAGGTTTCTAAAAAAACATAAGTAAGAAAAGGTTTGACCGATTAGCATTCTATTGGCCAAACCTTTTTCTTGTATGGTTTATAAGTATAGAATTAAAATCAGGGGGATTCAAATGAAATTAATCGTAGGACTTGGAAATCCAGGTAAGCAATATGAGAGAACAAGACATAATATCGGATTTGAAGTAGTTGATTTTTTATCAAGCCACTATAATATTCCATTAGATAAAGCAAAATTCAAAGGGAATTTTGGAATAGGGAATATTGGCGGTGAAAAGATAATTTTATTAAAGCCGCTTACATATATGAATCTTTCCGGAGAATCTATTCGTCCTATTATGGACTATTACGATTTACAGCCAGAAGATTTAGTAGTTATTTATGATGATTTAGACTTGCCGGTCGGAAAGATAAGACTTCGCCAAAAAGGAAGCTCTGGCGGACATAATGGAATTAAGTCAACCATTCTTCATGTGGGGACTGAAAAATTTAATCGCATAAGAGTCGGTATTGATCGCCCGAAAAATGGAATGAAGGTTGTAGATTATGTCCTTGGGAAATTTACAAAGGAAGAGATGGATATATTAGAAGGGACTATCCAGAAATGTGCAGATGCTTGTGCACATTGGACAGAGGAACCTTTCTTGCAAGTAATGAATAAATATAATATCCAGTAAGCTATATAGGTGCATTCCAGTTGTTTTGGTTATATTTGCATTCGAATAGGTTAATACTAGCATTATATTTAATGTCTAGTAAGGAGGCCTTGGAATGGCTATACACTATCATTGCAGACATTGTGGTGTGCATATAGGGTCAATTGATGTGGAATCAGTAGAAACAAATCGATTAGGTTTTGATCATTTAACAGAAGAAGACCGCTCCGCAATGATTCAGTACCATCAAACAGGTGATGTTGAGGTAAAATCTATTTGTGAAGATTGTCAAGAATCATTATCGAAAAATCCTGGTTATTATGAAAATGATTATTTGATTCATTAAAAGCGCGCTCAAATAAAATGGCAGTTTTTAATTCGGGAAAAGCTTTGGAATAATCCAAAGCATTTTTCCGTTGTCTGTATATATGTTTTCTTTTGTATTGCAGGAATATAGGCAAGATATCTCGTATATAACAACATTAAGAAGTATTTCTTCTTCCTTTTAGCGGAATTGCTTATGATGTATGGAGAACTTCAAATTTTGAGATTTTTGAAAAACCTTATATACTAAGGTATTTTATGAGGAAACAAATAGATTGCAATTATAAATCTTCATGTAAAAGAGAAGCAAATTATTAGGATTGATTTAAACCTTAAAGATAAAAGAGCTAGTAGCTAGGGGTAACCATTTTACTAAATACTTGAAATAAACTAGCTCTGCACCATTTTATGGTGCCTTTGCTTTCGAATGGGAGGGAAAATTTTTTGTTAGGGCTAAAAGATTTATTTAAACAGCAAGAAGATATACAAAACGTCATTTCTGGGTTAGATGCTGGATTACATGAGCAATTAGTTTCAGGGCTTTCTAATTCAGCACGTACTTTATATATGACTTCAATTTATGAAAAAACAAAGAAACCGTTATTAATCGTAACGCATAATTTATTGCAGGCACAAAAGCTTTATGACGATATTACCAATATAGTGGATGAAAAGGATGTCTTTCTTTATCCGGCAAATGAATTAATTGCAGCGGAAATTAGCATCGCAAGTCCCGAACTTAAGGCTCAGCGTATAGAAGTATTGAACTATTGGGCAAAGAAAAAATCGGGAATAATGATTGTACCAGTAGCGGGCTTGAGAAAGCTACTTCCTCCTAAAAAGTTATGGAAGGAAGCTCAGTTAAAGCTTGAAATTGGGCAGGATTTAGATTTAGAAGCATTTTTATTGAAACTCGTTCATATGGGGTATGTTCGCTCGGAGATGGTTGCATCACCGGGAGAATTTAGTGTGCGTGGTGGAATTTTGGATATTTATCCATTAACAGAAGAAGATCCACTTCGTATTGAATTATTTGATACAGAGATTGATTCCATTAGAGCGTTCTCACTTGAAGATCAACGCTCGAAGGAAAAGAAGGAAACCGTTAGCATTGGTCCTGCTACAGAGATTCTTTATGATGAAAAGGCGGTTAGCAACCTAATAGAAAAGCTTGAAAAGGGCTTAGCTGAAAGTTTAAAAAAAATAAAAGATGAAGCAACCAAAACATTACTAACGCAAAACATCGGTAGCGAAATAGAACAGTTGCGAAATGGACAGAAGCCAGAACAGATATATAAATACTTATCCATCCTTTATGGAGAACATGTCAGTTTAGTAGATTATTTACCAAATAACGGCTTTTTAATTATCGATGAAATTAGTAGAGTGCAAGAAATGAATGACACGCTTGAGAAGGAAGAAGCTGATTGGTATACGAGCTTATTGGGCGAGGGGGAAATCATTCATGGATTAACCTTATCGCAAAGTACTAACCATCTTTTACATCAAGCAAAACAACCGATTGTTTATTTATCTTTATTTTTGCGTCATGTACCAAATACTAATCCACAAAATATAATTAATGTTTCTTGCAAACAAATGCAAAATTTCCACGGACAAATGAATGTGCTAAAAGCAGAAATGGAAAGATGGAAGAAGAATCATTATACTGTCGTATTACTTGGTAACAGTGAGGAACGTCTAGAAAAATTAGAGCAAGTTCTACAAGACTACGATATGGAAGTAATGGTTCAAAAGAATGCTAAGAAAATTTCCGAAGGGAAAATTCAACTGGTAGAAGGTCATCTCCAGTCAGGATTTGAGCTTTCTATTTTAAAATTAGCGGTAATAACGGAAGAAGAATTATTTAAAACGAAGACTAAAAAAATATCGAAAAGAAGACAGAAACTAACAAATGCAGAACGTATAAAGAGTTATTCTGAGTTAAATGTTGGTGATTACGTAGTCCATGTTAACCATGGGATTGGTAAATATCTTGGAATTGAAACACTCCAAATAAATGGAGTTCATAAGGATTATTTACATTTGCGCTACCAAGGAAATGATAAGCTCTATGTTCCGGTTGAACAAATCGATTTAGTACAAAAATATGTAGGTTCAGAGAGTAAAGAACCGAAAATATACAAATTAGGCGGTAATGACTGGAAGAAAGTAAAGAAAAAGGTAGAATCTTCTGTTCAAGATATAGCTGATGATCTTATCAAGCTATATGCAGAACGTGAAGCTTCTGTTGGTTATGCCTTTTCTCCAGATGGAGAAATGCAGCGGGAATTTGAAGCGGCATTTGCCTACCAGGAAACGGAGGATCAATTACGATCTATTCATGAGATAAAAAAAGATATGGAAAAAGAAAGACCGATGGACCGCCTTCTTTGTGGAGATGTTGGTTATGGAAAGACAGAGGTTGCTATCCGAGCAGCTTTTAAAGCAATAGCTGACGGAAAACAAGTTGCCTTCTTAGTTCCAACGACTATCTTGGCACAACAGCATTATGAAACATTGAGAGAGCGTTTTCAAGACTACCCGATTGAAATTGGCTTACTAAGTAGATTCCGGACAAGAAAGCAGCAAAACGATACAATCAAAGGGTTGAAGGCGGGAACGATTGATATTGTTGTAGGTACACATCGGATTCTATCAAAAGATATATCATATCGAGATTTGGGCTTATTGATTATTGATGAGGAACAACGATTTGGGGTAACGCATAAGGAGAAGATTAAACAATTAAAAACTAATATTGATGTATTGACACTAACAGCAACTCCAATTCCTAGAACACTCCATATGTCTATGTTAGGTGTACGAGATTTATCTGTTATCGAAACACCTCCTGAAAATAGATTCCCTATTCAAACCTATGTTATGGAATACAATGGTGGGCTTGTAAGAGAAGCTATTGAAAGAGAACTTGCGAGAAATGGGCAGATTTATTTTCTATATAACCGTGTGGAAGACATTGAAAGAAAGGCCGAAGAAATTTCAATGTTAGTCCCTGATGCAAGGGTTACCTATGCTCACGGGAAAATGACGGAAAATGAATTAGAATCAGTAATGATCGGGTTTTTAGAGGGAGAATACGATGTTTTAGTAAGTACAACGATAATTGAAACAGGAGTAGATATTCCTAATGTAAATACATTAATTGTTCAGGATGCAGATCGTATGGGATTGTCCCAGTTATATCAATTGAGGGGAAGAGTTGGGCGTTCTAATCGAGTAGCTTATGCCTATTTTACGTATAAGAAAGATAAAGTCCTAACAGAAGTGGCAGAAAAGAGACTGCAGGCAATTAAAGAGTTTACAGAATTAGGATCTGGTTTTAAAATCGCTATGCGTGACTTAACCATTCGTGGGGCTGGAAACCTTCTCGGTGCTCAACAGCATGGATTTATTGATTCGGTCGGGTTTGATTTATACTCTCAAATGCTAAAAGAGGCAATAGAAGAGAGAAGAGGAACGATAACGGAAGAACAAAAACAAACAATTGAAATTGATTTAGATATTGATGCTTATATTCCTGATTTTTATATTAGTGATGGACAGCAAAAGATTGAGATGTATAAAAGGTTTAGAGGTGTTACAACCTTAGAGGATATGGAAGAACTAAGAGAAGAATTAATTGACCGTTTTGGAGACTATCCAGAGGAAGTTTCTTATCTTTTCAAAATCACAGAAATGAAGATTTATGGAAAGCAAGCGGGAGTAGAATTGATTAAACAAACAAAGGATGAAGTTCTTATTCTGTTATCTGAACAAGGTAGTGATCGTATGGATGGACAAAAAATATTTGAGAAAAGTTCTAAATATGGTCGAATGATTGGTCTTGGCATGGATGGAAGAAAACTAAAAATGATTTTCCACGTAAAAGGTGTCGAAAAAGAAAAATGGCTTAAAGCGTGTCACGAAATGGTAGAAGCGTTAAATACATTTAAAAAAGAACCAGAGCAAGTTACAAAATAATGAAAAAATTTTAAGTGGGAAAGTCTGTCGGAATTAGAATTCTAGACTAACTTGATGCAACCATGTTGGTTGGAGCGGATAGGTAAGATTCCTATGGGAGATGCGAGAAAGTCCGAGACCCTGCAGGGCAAAGGCCGAATTGGCTCAGCGCGAGCCCCTGGAGCGAAAAGCAACATCCCTTTCAAAGAGACTAATAAATATACTATAGACAAACCTCTATATCTAAAATTCAGGGGTTTGTCTACAGTCTGAGAAGCTCTCCATTAGGAGAGCTTCTTTTTCATACCTGTAGTGATAAAGAATATATGCGTAAAAGGAATGTTTAATATGGAGGGACAAGGGTATAAACATAATAAATAAAAGTTAAAAGTAGTTTTCTGATTGATGACATCTAAGTTCAGTACTTAAATAGATAAATGTTTCATCCTCGATTTGGGAAGTGAACTTCCCGTGGATGGATGATATGGTAAATATTTTTCGGTAAGTGAAATATTCACCAAGGAAAATAAAGCTACCTAGAGAAAATTTTGCATGTTTAATGTATAGAACTTACCATATGAAAGATACTATGTTTAAATATGGTGAACATTTCATGTATAGTGAGAATGCATTCACCAATTTAAAAAATCATCTGATGAAAGTGAGGCAACACGGAATGAAAGCAACTGGAATTGTGCGTCGAATCGATGATTTGGGTCGTGTCGTTATCCCAAAAGAAATCAGAAGAACATTACGAATTCGTGAAGGTGATCCATTAGAGATTTTTGTTGATCGAGATGGAGAAGTGATTTTAAAGAAATATTCACCGATTAGTGAATTAAGTGATTTTGCTAAAGAGTATGCCGAAGCTCTCTATGATAGTTTAGGAAATGCGGTGCTAATTTGTGATAGAGATTCTTACATTGCGGTTTCGGGTGGATCGAAGAAAGATTATCTGAATAAAAATATTAGTAGTATAGTGGAAAAGGCAATGGAAGATAGAGGTTCAATTCTTATGAATCAACAAGACCAAGTATCCTTAGTAGATGGTAATACTGAAACAATTTCAGCTTATACAATTGGTCCTATCATTGCAAATGGTGATCCAATTGGAGCAGTTGTCATTTTCGCAAAAGAAGACTCACTTGGTGATGTAGAGAAAAAGGCTGTAGAGACTGCAGCAGGATTTTTAGCTCGCCAAATGGAATCATAATGATTGCATAACGTTTTTTATTAATCTCTATATGCTTTAAACTGTCGACAAACTCGGAAAGGAGTTGTCGACTTTTTTGATTTTAGGAAGTAGCTTTACAAATAAAATTGTTCTATTAAAACTATAACAAATTTGTTATAATAATTGTATAACAGTTTAAGGTGGATGATGATGTATATTCAAATAAACCCTGAATTAGAAATGCCGATTTATGAACAGCTTATGATGCAAATTATGATAGGGATAATAAGAAAGGAATTACAGGACGGAGATATGCTACCTTCTGTTCGTTCGTTGGCAGCTGATTTGGGTGTCAATATGCATACTGTAAATAAAAGTTACCATCAATTAGAAAAAAAGGGACTAATTCAAATTATTCCTAAATCAGGTGCAGTTATACGGACAATTAGTAGGAGATTGACAGAAGAAGAACAGAGCAGAGTCTCTGATAGTTTAAAACCAGCAATTGTGGAAGCTATCGTACTAGGAATGAAGGAGGAAGAAATAACAAGATTAATGAAATCGATTATTCAAAAAATGAAGGAGGAATAAAAAATGGAAGCTATTATTTTTATTATTATGTTGTTAATAACGGTCTTATTTGAAGCAGCCATCCCCTTTCTGATAAGAAAAACAGTCGTATTTGGCGTTTCAGTTCCAAGTACACAAATAAAGCATCCTCAAATTTCTACCTATAAAAAACGATATTCACTTTTAGTCATTATACCCTCCATTCTTAGTATTGTTGCTTATTGCATTTGGCAAGCTGCTAATAATATCCAAGCAGATCAAGTAGCCATTATCGGAACGTCGCTATTGTTTGGTATGTTATTTTGGAGCTTAAGCCTTTATTTTTATTTTCATGGGAAAATGCTTTGGTTAAAGCGTGATAATAAGTGGGAGGAGCAGCTAAAGGAAGTCAATGTAACAGAACTGGGCGTTAGGCAAAAGGATGAGATGCTTCCTTGGTATGTATTTATTATTCCGATGATTATTACAGTAGGATTCCTTCTTTTTACTATAACGCAGTATCACCTATTGCCAGCGGAAATACCTGTTCACTGGGGACCGGATGGGAAACCAGATCGATTTACAACAAAGACACCCCTATCTGCTGTGACTTTGCTGTTTGTTTTACTAACGATGCAGATTATGTTTCTAGGAATTAATATTGCCACAAAAAAATCAGGGATTAAAATGATTGCCAACAATAAACAAGCATCCAAGCATAGACAGCTAAAGTATCGTAAATATTCAAGCTGGTTCAGTTTTCTTACGTCTATTGTCGTAACCGTGCTTTTTATCCTTTTACAATTAACAACTTTATACAATAATATCTTCAGTGATTACTTGCTTTTCCTTCTTCCTATTCTCATTACCGTATTGATATTAATTGGAACAATTCTATTTACGATAAAGGTAGAAAGACTAAATCGTGGGTTGGATGGAAAGGAACATCACACACAAGAAATCTCTTCTTTTGATACAGATAGCTACTGGAAGGGAGGCTTATTTTACTTTAATAAAAATGATCCTTCTATATTTGTTGAAAAGCGTTTTGGAATTGGATGGACACTAAACTTTGCTAATCCTATTGGGTATGTTATCATCTTTCTTCCGTTGCTTATTATTTTCTTATTAAGCTTTATGTAATTAGTTTTTGCTTCTTTTGTAGAAGTAAAGATACTTTCCAGGCAATAGGGCTGCTCATGGAAAGTATCTTTTCGTCTATTGTGTTAATATATGTAAGAAATGGATTGTCGTGTAAGAACACATCTTCCATCTAACTATGCTATAATACAAGCGAAAGTAATTATGGAAGGAGCTAGACATGTGAAGACTTCGCAATCAAATGTCTGGTTTAAAGGCGCTTTTATCTTAATGATCGCTGCCTTAATAACTAAAGTATTGAGTGCTGTATATCGTATACCATTTCAAAATATTGTTGGTGATACAGGCTTCTATATCTATCAGCAGGTTTATCCTTTTTATGGGGTAATTATTGCTTTATCTACATATGGTTTTCCAGTTGTGCTGTCAAAATTGTATATGGAAATGAAAGTAGAGGGGGATCAATCGGGTATAAATAGACTTGTGAGTTCCTCTTTTTTCTTATTTGTTCCAATCGGGGTTGTTGCTTTTCTTGTCTTGTTTTTAAATGCAGGTAGGCTAGCCTCTATGATGGGCGATCCTTATTTGGCATCTTTGTTAAAGGTTATTTCTTTTGCATTTCTTTTTTCTCCTTTCATTGCTATATTGAGAGGTGTTTTTCAAGGAGAAGGAAATATGATTCCGACCGCAGTGTCCCAGGTAAGTGAACAACTAATGAGAGTGGGGATTATCTTATTCGTGGCTGTCTTTTTTTCCTATCAAGGATATTCCTTATATGCAATTGGTTCTGGCGCCATGTTTGGTTCTGTAATAGGTGGGTTGCTTTCTCTAATGGTCTTAATCCATTTTTATAGAAAATCTTCTTTATCCTTCTCCCTTTTTCGGTTTTCTCTTCTTTTGGAAAAGGAGAATCGTGTACTATGCAAAAGAATAATATACGAAGGAATTACTATTTCCATTAGTAGTATGTTATTGGTGTTAATGCAGCTTGCTGATTCTTTGAATTTATATTCTTTATTAATCGAAACTGGCATGGCTGATGAAAGTGCTAAAGTAATGAAAGGGGTTTATGACAGGGGGCAGCCGCTCATTCAAATCGGAACTATTATTTCCACTTCTATGGCTTTAACCATTGTTCCCCTAATTACGAAGGATCGTCAAAAGACCAGTAAGACAGATCTGATGGGAAATATTCATTTTTCTCTCTTAGTCAGTTATTTTATTGGCCTTGGGGCAACGATTGGCTTAATTGGCATTATAAATGAAACAAACAGTATGCTATTTAAAAATGATGCTGGTTCAGATGTTCTTACTATTTTATTTTTTGTCATTTTTCTTAATGCCATTATTGCTACAGTGATGGCCATTCTTCAGGGGTTAGGTCATTCTTTATATCCAGCGATTTTGATCATATTGGGATTTGTTGGAAAGTATATACTTAACATTATACTTGTTTCCTCCTATGGAATTTACGGGGCAGCTTATGCATCTCTTATTGTATTATTTATGATTTTGCTTTTAATGGTGGTAAAATTGAGAAGAATAGTCAAAGAGCCGCTTATGGACATAAAGCAGATACTGATTATCAGCGGAGCAAGTCTTGTTATGTTCTTTGTCCTTAAAGGATATATACCATTTTCCAATCTGCTGCTTAAATATATAGAGCATGAACGTATAAAAAGTGCTATCCAATCATTATCTGGTGTCATAATAGGTGGAATAATATATGTGGTTATTGTGTTGCGAGGTAACGTTTTTAAAGAAAAGGAATTATCCCTATTACCGTTAGGAAGTAAACTAAAATGGTTTTTACCGAAAAAAAGGAAGGGAACTAAATGAAGCAAATAAAGGTTATTGGATTAGGTGCAGGGGATATAAATCAGCTGCCATTAGGTGTCTATCGCAGTCTAATCGATGAGAATAAAGCTGTTTATGTACGGACGAACGATCATCCCGTCATATCAACTCTTGAAGAAGAAGGAGTTATTTTTCATTCTTTTGATTCTATTTATGAGAAGCATGAACAATTTGAAGCGGTATATAAAGAAATCGTTGAAGTTCTATTAGAGAAAGCAAAAGAAACAGACATTGTATATGCGGTTCCAGGTCATCCGCTTGTTGCAGAAAAAACGGTCCAGCTCTTAATAGAAAAGGATAAAGAGGGAATTGTCTCGATTGAAATTGCTGGGGGTCAAAGCTTTCTAGACAGTATTTTTCAAGCATTGCGAATAGATCCAATTGAAGGGTTTCAACTCTTAGACGGAACAGCTCTTGACCGCTCAAGCATCCAGCTTAGAAATCATTTGATTATTGGCCAGGTCTATGATGCTTTTTCTGCATCTGAAGTGAAATTAACGCTAATGGATTTACTGCCATATGATTATCCAATTAAGATTGTCACTGCAGCTGGAAGTATTTTAGAAAAAATAAAAGAAATGGAGCTACATGAATTAGATAGAGAGATAGATTTAAATAATTTAACAAGTATATATGTGCCACCTGTTCAAGAGGAAAAGTTGCTTTATAAAGAGTTTTCCCAGCTTAGACATATAATAGCAGAACTTCGTGGGCCAAATGGCTGCCCGTGGGATAAAAAACAAACTCATGAAAGTTTGCGTAAATACTTATTGGAAGAAAGCTATGAATTAATTGAGGCAATCAATGAAGGGGACATAGACCATATTATTGAAGAGCTTGGTGATGTGTTATTACAAGTAATGCTTCATAGTCAAATAGGAGAAGATGAGGGATATTTTTCAATCGATGATGTAATTGAAGGAATTTCCGATAAAATGATTCGCAGACATCCACATGTATTTGGAGAAGAAAAAGCAGAATCGGTCGATGAAGTAATGAAGCATTGGCAAAATGCCAAAAAACAGGAAGCGAAGGAAGAAACGGAATCTATCTTAGATGGAATAAACCGTGCAATGCCTAATTTGTTACAGGCTTATGAATTACAAAGAAAAGCCGCAAAGGTAGGATTTGATTGGCCGAATGTAGAAGGAGCTTGGGAAAAGGTAAAAGAGGAGATTCTGGAGTTTCATGAGGAATTAAAAGAGGCAAATAATAGAGAGCAGATAGAAAGTGAATTTGGCGATGTTTTATTTTCATTAGTAAATATTGCTAGGTTTTATAAAGTAGATCCTGAACTTGCCATCTTCCAGACAAACAAGAAATTTCTTCAGCGTTTTTCTTATATAGAAAAAAAGATGAAGGAGTCTGAAAGAGATTGGAGCGATATGAGTTTAGAGGAATTAGACGGTTTTTGGAATGAAGCAAAGGAAAAATAACGTTAAGAAGGAGCTGTTAGGATGCGACTAGATAAATTCTTGAAAATCTCCCGCTTAATTAAGCGAAGAACATTAGCAAAGGAAGTTGCTGATCAGGGGAGGATTTTGGTAAATGGACAGCAAGCAAAAGCAAGTACAAATGTGAAGGTCGGTGATGAGCTGCAGGTTCGTTTCGGTCAAAAGTTAGTTACTGCTAAAGTGGAAATGTTGCAGGAATCAACAAAAAAAGAAGATGCTGCAAATATGTACAAAATAATTAAAGAAGAGACGCTTTCTTAATTTGAAGCAGTTTTAAGAAAGTTTTACAATAAGGCTTAAGTTTATTAAGCTTTATTATTGGTAATAAACAAGATAGAGTTGTTTTCCTCACATCCTTTATAAGGCTTGTTCTAAATTTATTATTGTCCACATATATTTGTACAAGTAGAGATTGTACTAAGTGATTGTGAGGGATAATGATGAGCCAATATTATGATTCAAATACGACTAAAAGTAATATGGTGGAACATGACGTGATTATGAAAGGAAGAAAGCTGCTAGATATCACAGGAGTCAAGCAAGTGGAGAGCTTTGACAACGAAGAGTTTATACTTGAAACAGTAATGGGTTTTTTATCCATTAGAGGTCAAAATCTTCAAATGAAAAATCTGGATGTAGAAAAGGGAATCGTCTCCATCAAAGGTAAGGTATTTGATTTAGTTTATGTAGACGATCAAAGTGGAGATAAGGCTAAGGGATTCTTTAGCAAGATATTCCGATGACACTTTCTACACAATTTATGACCATGCTAGCTATGGTTAGCATGGGCCTATTCTTTGGGATAAGTTTAGATACATATCAATACTTCTTGAAAAGGCCGACACGGAAAAGAAGTATAGTTTTTATCCATGATATCCTTTTCTGGATTTTGCAAGCTCTTCTGATGTTTTATGTCCTTTTCCTAGTAAATAAGGGAGAGGTTCGCGTTTATTTGGTCTTAGCCTTGCTATTAGGCTTTGCGATGTACAAAAGTTTATTTCAAGCTCTTTATCTTCGACTCTTAAAAGGAATTATTTCCTTTTGCATCCATTCGTATCGCTTTTTGATTAAGATAATAGTAAATATCGTATATAGACCAATTAAATCTATTGTTTTATTTCTTTTGTCGATAATAATTGCATTAGGCAAGGGACTTATGGCACTTGTCAGTGGTATAATTAGGGTATTAAGATTTATCATAAGGATACTATTAAAACCAATAGAATGGCTTTTATCCCTATTGTGGCTAATTATGCCGAAAAAGGTTAAATTATTCGTCGAGAGAATTTCTAGTAAATTGGCAGGATATTACTTTAAAATAAAGAACTATTTGAAAGAATGGATAGCTAATAGAAAAAAATAATGAAAGGAGGAGCCTCATATGAGTGCTATAAGAAAACCAGATGTTACAACATTTCCAACAGAATATAATCTACAGCATCAAGCTGATAGTCTTAGTGGAGCCAGAAAGAAAAAGCTATTGATGCGCCGACTGACAACTTTCTTCGTTTGTGCTGCTGTTATTGGCTTTATCATGATTTCCACACTCATATCACAAAGCTCCACTTTAAAAGAAAAAAGAGCAGAGAAAGAACAGTTAGAAGGACAACTTGTTGCATTAGAGAAGCAGGAAGCAGACCTAAAGGATCAAATTGCTAGATTGAACGATGAAGAATATTTAGCTAAATTAGCAAGGAAAGATTTATTATTATCACAAAAAGGGGAAATTATTTTTAATATCCCTGAAAAAGAAGCAAAAAACGCAACTGGAAAATAATAAGGTTGTCAGTAATATTGACACTCTTTTTTTCCATTCTGTATAATATAAATAAGTACGATTTTTTATATCCTTAAGGAGGCAAAACTTTTTTATGTCAATCGAAGTAGGCAGCAAGTTACAAGGAAAGGTAACAGGAATTACTAATTTTGGTGCGTTTGTTGAGCTCCCAGAAGGCGCAACAGGTCTTGTTCATATTAGTGAGGTCGCAGACAATTATGTGAAGGACATTAATGAACACCTAAAAGTAGGCGATGAAGTCGAAGTTAAAGTTATTAATGTCGAGAAAGATGGAAAAATTGGACTATCCATCAAGAAGGCGAAGGATAGACCAGAAAGACCGGAGAGACCAGAGAGACCAGAGAGACCACAATACGAACGCGGAGAAAGAAGAGAATCGAGAGGCGGCTATTCCGGTGGAAATTCTCAAAGGTCACGTAATGCAAAATCAAATGATAATCGTGCTCCTAAAGAGAATTTTGAATCGAAAATGGCTCGTTTCTTAAAAGATAGTGAAGATCGATTAGCTTCTTTGAAAAGAAATACTGAGTCGAAACGCGGGGGAAGAGGCGCTAGACGCGGGTAACTTGCTGCTGAATAACCAATAGATAGCAGGGTTTATCGTTTATATATTCCCATAGCTTAAGCAAGCCGATTTGGCTTGCTTTTTTTCTTTAGAGTATTCCTAATAACAAAAAACACAAAAAAAACCACGTAAATTTACGTGGTTTTTTAGATAGCGGCGGAGGGGATCGAACCCCCGACCTCACGGGTATGAACCGTACGCTCTAGCCAGCTGAGCTACACCGCCATAATATTAACAAGACAATTAACATGATACAAAAAAATAAATATAATGTCAATAGATTTTAATCATTTATTTAGGATATTAGTTTTTACTCTATTTAAATAGTTGTAACGAATAAAGAATCTAAAAAAACATATTGCATGAACTGACAAAAATAAGCAATAAATGTAAAAATGGTGACAGCAAATAAGACGATTCACCTATACCCCGTTCCCAATAAAGAAGGCTTCCTAATAATAGGGTAGCTACTTTTTAATGAATATCCTAACAAATCTAACTAGAAGGATTCTATCGAATTTTGTATTTCGATAAAAAAATGGAGGAAAGAAGTCGAGCGAAAAGTTGGAACTGCTTCGTTATTTTGACAAACTTTTAAATAGCTACCTTCTATAATGTGGAGCAACGATACTTGATAGGGAGTGTGGTTTTATGGAGAAAGTAGAAAGGGATATAATCGATCCGATTGGTGAAGTTGATTTTGGGAAGTCACGGGATAGCTTCAGCTCATTTGTTCATAAATTTAATACAAAATTGGAGAGTTTCTTTTTAGTAAAGGGTTATTTGTTACTAATCATTGGTTTTTTACTTGGACGAGCCTTAATATTAGGGCAGCTTACTCCTTTTGCTCTTCCATTTTTTGCAGCTGTGTATCTATCAAGGAAAGATAAAGCCCCACTTGCCCTTATTGGATTAATAGCTGGTGCGGCCACTTTAGGAATAACCGAGGCTGCTTCTAATTTTGTCTTGTCTTTCTTCTTTTTGATTAGCTATAAAATCATTTTGAATTGGAAAAGTAAAGAACAACAACTTGTACCGGTATTTGTGTTTGGGCTTGTTTTTCTAGGCAGCTTAGTGAAAGCCTATCTTTTAACAAATGGTTTTACATTGTATGGTGGAATGTTAGCATTTGTAGAAGGAAGCCTTGGGTATATTCTAACATTAATCTTTTTGCAAAGCTTACCCCTGATGACCGTTAATAAAAGGAGACAAGCACTAAAAACAGAAGAGATTGTATGTCTTATCATCATGCTAGCTTCTATTATGACCGGAACAATTGGTTGGGCGGTTTATGGCTTATCAATTGAACATATTATGTCTCGTTATTTAGTTCTCGTGTTTTCCTTTATTGCTGGGGCAACTATTGGATCGACTGTCGGTGTCGTAACTGGATTAATTTTTAGTCTTGCAAGCATTTCTAGCTTTTATCATATGAGCTTATTAGCTTTTTCAGGACTTTTAGGTGGTTTGTTGAAAGAAGGTAAGAAGATTGGTGTGGCACTGGGCTTGTTTATTGCTACGCTTCTAATTGGAATGTATGGAGAAGGAGGAGGCGTCTTATCCGTTTCCTTAATGGAAACGACAATAGCTGTTTTCCTATTCCTTTTAACACCAAAAAGTTTGACCTCTCGCATTGCAAAGCATATACCTGGAACAGCAGAATATTCCCAAGAACAACAGCAATATATGAGAAAGATGAGAGACGTTACAGCACAAAGGGTTTCTCAATTTTCCAATGTTTTTCAGGCACTCTCTAAAAGTTTTTCCTCTCCCAACATAAGTGAGATGATAGAGGAGGAAGATAAGGAGTTAGACTACTTTTTAAGTAATGTTACGGAAAAAACATGCCAAACATGCTTTCGAAAGGAACATTGCTGGGCGCGTAACTTTAATACAACCTATGATTATATGAAAGATATTATGACTGAAATGGCTGATACTGGTGGAAATATTTCTCCTAGTCTTTCAAGGGAATGGGATAAGCATTGTACAAGATCGAAGAAGGTAACGGATGCAATCCATCAAGAACTAACATTGTATCAAGCTAATCAAAAATTAAAAAAACAAGTGCAGGAAAGCAGAAAACTAGTTGCCGATCAATTGCTTGGTGTATCCGAAGTAATGGGTGACTTTGCGAAAGAAATTCAAAGAGAAAGAGAAAATCATTATAAGCAGGAAGAATTAATACTAGAAGCTATTCAAGAGTTTGGTATTCATATTGAAAATGTAGAAATATATAGTTTGGAACAGGGGAATGTCGATATCGATATAACGATTCCATATAATACAGGCTATGGAGAATGTGAAAAACTAATTGCACCGATGCTATCTGATATTCTTGGAGAAACGATTATTGTCAATAAAGAGGAAGTTTCCGAGTATTCTAATGATTACAGTCATGCAACATTTCGGTCGGCAAAAGCTTATACAGTGGAGACGGGTGTTGCCCATGCGGCCAAGGATGGTGGATTTATATCAGGAGACAGCTATTCTACAATCGAGTTAGGATTAGGGAAATATGCGATGGCAATAAGCGATGGAATGGGGAATGGTAAGCGCGCCCATGTAGAAAGTGAAGAAACACTTCAATTATTACAAAAAATTCTTCAATCAGGGATTGAGGAACAGGTTGCTATAAAATCGATTAATTCCATTCTTTCTTTAAGAACAACAGATGAAATTTTTTCAACTTTAGATTTAGCGATGATTGATCTCCAAAATGCAGCAGTGAAATTTTTGAAAATTGGTTCTACGCCTAGTTTTATTAAAAGAGGTTCTAAAATAATGAAGATACAGGCAAGTAATTTACCAATGGGTATCCTTCAAGAATTTGATGTTGATGTTGTAAGTGAACAATTAAAAGCCGGAGATTTGTTAATTATGATGAGTGATGGTGTTTTTGAAGGGCCAAAACATGTTGAGAACTTTGAAATTTGGATGAAGAGAAAAATCAAAGAATTGAAGACAGAAAATCCTCAAGAGGTAGCCGATTTAATTATGGAGGAGGTTATACGATCTCGTCTCGGGTTAATTGAGGATGATATGACGGTGTTGGTCGCAAAAATTGATCATAATATTCCCAAATGGGCATCTATTCCAGTAAAAGGCTTTAAGCAAATGGCAAATTAAGTTTGGTAACTTGCAAAACATCATCCCACTAGGTAGTAATAATGCCCAACCGCGAGATTTGGGAAATCAAGGGAAATAGGTGGGGGATAAAGAAAAAACATCGATGGAAGCCTTTTTAATAAAATCAATAATAATATTGTTTTATTCAACTAACAACCAGCGTAAAGGGGAAGCATGGTTGTTAGTTTTATTTTATTCCAATCTTAACGGATAGTAAGACTCCCCCACAAGCTTATGAGATAGATGGGAGATCAACTGTCCGTAAAGGTCCGATTGGTTCAACTAACCCTCAGTGGGGGAGGAAGGAAAATCCCCACTGAGGGAAGTTTCACTTTATATCCTCTGTTTATCCTTCATATGAAGGTATAAATACTTCCCTTTTCGTCGAAAATGGGACTAACTCATAAAGATGGAGGGGAGATATTTATGAAAACAGGTACGTTAAAGCAAATTTTGCTTATCACAGATGGATGCTCAAATAAAGGAGAAGATCCTATTGCGATGGCAGCATTAGCTAGTGAACAAGGAATTACAGTCAATGTTATTGGAGTCATGGAGCAAGATACAATTGATGAGCAAGGTATGAAAGAAATTGAAGGCATTGCACTCTCTGGGGGCGGTGTCAGTCAAGTAGTATACGCACAGCAATTAAGTCAGACTGTCCAAATGGTAACGAAAAAGGCAATGACCCAAACGCTGCAAGGAGTAGTAAATAAAGAGCTTCAGCAAATTCTAGGTTCCTCAAAGACAATGGAGGATCTGCCGCCAGAAAAAAGAGGGGAAGTAATGGAGGTTGTTGACGAACTAGGAGAAACGGTCGAACTTGAGGTGCTAATTTTATTGGATACAAGTGCTAGTATGAAGCATAAACTTCCAACAGTTAAGGAAGCATTAATTGATTTGTCCTTAAGCTTGAATGCTAGATCTGGTGAAAACCGCTATTCTGTATTTGTATTTCCCGGGAAAAAGAAAGATGTCGAAAAATTAATGGATTGGACTCCTCGTTTAGAATCTCTTACAAGTATTTTTCCGAAATTATCGACAGGAGGAATTACACCGACAGGTCCAGCTTTAAAAGAAGCAGTTCGTTACTTTAAGCATAAGCGCTCATTAAGGAGCTTGATTTCAAATGATGATGAATACATCGAAGAGTCAATTTAAAATAAATAGTGGTACAGTAATAAAAGGAAAGTGGCATAACAAGCAGTATACAATTATAAAGGAACTTGGCTATGGAGCAAACGGTACTGTTTTTTTGGCAGATTCCAGAATAGGGAAAGTTGCTTTGAAATTAAGTAACAATAGTGTATCTATAACTTCCGAAGTAAATGTGTTGAAGTCCTTTGCAAAGGTCCAAGGTTATAGCCTTGGACCTTCTTTAATAGATGTAGATGATTGGGTAACAAATAGAGGAACTATTTCTTTTTATGTAATGGAATATATCAATGGACCTGATTTACTAACATTTATTCAACATAAGGAAGGGTCATGGGTTGATGTATTAATGATTCAATTGTTAAAAGATTTACAAAACCTTCATGAAAATAATTGGATATTTGGAGATTTAAAACCAGAGAATTTGATTATTACGGGGCCTCCAACGAAAATTAGATGTATTGATGTAGGGGGGACAACCATTACCGGTAGAGCAATTAAAGAATTTACAGAGTTCTTTGATAGAGGGTATTGGGGGTTAGGGACAAGAAAGGCAGAGCCAAGTTATGATTTATTTGCTGTTGCCATGATTATGCTCAATCTTTATTATCCAAAAAGGTTTAATAAAACAGTGGGTGGACTGAAACAACTGCAAACGATGATTCGACAAAAACAAGGTCTCGTACGCTATGAGGGAATTCTTCAAAAAGCATTAACTGGAAAATATCAAAGCGCTAAAGAAATGCGCTTAGACTTTTTAAAATTAACAAATGGTGATTCGACAAAATCAAATAGAAGCACCGTAACAGCGGGAGCTAATAGAAATAGTTCCGGGCAAGTAAAAGGGCAAACTACTCAATCTACTAAAACAAGAAGCAATATGGCTAAAAAGAAGAAAAAAGCTGGTTGGGTCGAATCCTTGCTTATCATTATTCTTATTTCCATTTGTTATATTTTGTATATATATGGTCAATTAACTTGAAAAGAGGAATTTTAACAATTTTAGAGAATAGTCTTTGGTATCACTTTTAAAAAAGTGATATCCTTGACTATAGTAGACTACAATCTCTGATGAAAAAGTAATAACATCAGTGTTGGTAGAATAGTGATAGTGATAAGGAAGTAATCAGAAATGTTTGAGGATCAAGTTTCGAATTACCTGCAAAGAAAAAAAGTGTCCTTAGAAGGAAAAAAAATCTTAGTTGGAGTGTCGGGGGGACCCGATTCTTTAGCACTTCTTCATTTTTTATGGACAAAAGAGGAAGAGTGGAAAATCAAGGTTTATGCCGGGCATGTTGATCATATGTTTCGAGGGGGGGAGTCGCTAGAGGAAGCTAAATTTGTAAAATTGTTCTGTGAAGAAAGAAACATTCCCTTTTCTTGGGAGAGAATAGATTTACCAGCGTTTATTGAAAAAATAGGGATGAACTCACAAAAAGCGGCAAGAGAATGTAGATATTCTTTTTATGAAAAAATCATGAAAGAATTTAAATTAGACTATTTAGCATTAGGTCATCATGGAGATGATCAAATAGAAACAATTCTGATGCGATTAACGAGAGGAAGTTCAGGTAAGGCGAGAGCTGGGATTCCTTTTAGTCGTCCTTTCGGAACAGGAAATATTATTCGTCCTTTTTTATGTTTAGAAAGGGAAGACATTGAGGAATATTGTACAGTACATAATTTAAATCCAAGAAGAGATCCAAGCAATGAAAAAGACACATACAGCCGCAATCGATATAGAAAGTATGTTGTGCCCTTTTTGAAAAAAGAAAATATACACGCGGCAAAGCATTTCCAGCGGTTTAGTGAAGAATTAGCAGATGATGAAGCTTATTTAATGGAGCAGGCAGAAGAAAAGCTTTCATTTATATTAGTCGAAAAAAGAGAACAGGAAGCAGTAGTTGATATTAATCGATTTCTTTCAATAGCTATTCCTTTACAAAGAAGATGTATTCAACTAATATTAAATTATCTCTATGACGAGATGCCTATTTCATTATCCGCATTACATACTGAGCAAATGATGATATTACTTAAGAGTCCTCATTCTTCTGGAAATATTGATCTCCCGAATGGTCTGAAAGTGAAAAAGTCGTACCATTATCTTCATTTTCAGCTTAATTTTTCTCCAACCAAATCCTTTTATTATGAATTATCAAAAATGGGAGAGTTATTATTACCAAATGGGTATAATATTAAGGTAGAATATATAGACGGTGAACATCATACTGATAATCATTGTATTCTTTTGGATTCTTCTATTTCCTTCCCTCTTATTATCCGAACAAGAAGCGATGGCGATAGAATCCATTTGAAAGGGATGGATGGTAAGAAAAAAGTGAACCGCATTTTTATCGATGAGAAGATTCCAATCCATGAAAGAGAAAATTGGCCAATTATTACGGATAGTAACGGTGAAATTCTTTGGATACCAGGACTAAAAAAATCGATATATTCTCATAGTAATACGAATAGTGGTAGTAATCTATTAATAACATATAAAAAGCAATGATCTTCTAGGGGGCACACAAGAAATGAAACACGATATTGAAAAAATATTGATATCTGAAGAAGAAATACAAGGTAAAATCAAAGATTTGGCTTTTCAACTTACAGAGGAATATCAAGATAAATTTCCTTTGGCAATTGGAGTGTTAAAAGGTGCTATGCCCTTTATGGCCGATCTTTTAAAGCGAGTGGATACATACCTAGAAATGGATTTTATGGATGTGTCAAGTTATGGTAACTCTACTGTTTCTTCTGGAGAAGTAAAAATTTTAAAAGATTTGGATACTTCTGTTGAAGGAAGAGACATACTAATTATTGAGGATATTATTGATAGTGGATTAACATTAAGTTATCTTGTAGAGTTGTTCCGTTATCGTAAAGCAAAATCAATCAAAATTGTAACTCTTCTTGATAAACCTTCTGGTAGAAAAACGGATCTTGAAGCAGATTATGTAGGATTTAACGTGCCAGACGCTTTTGTTGTGGGGTATGGATTAGACTACGCAGAAAAGTATCGTAATCTACCTTATATTGGTGTTTTAAAACCGGAAGTTTATGCAAGTGACAGTGAATAAGGATAAAAGAAAGGAATTCAGATCCAGAAAGGGTAATTCCTTGAATTTACTTAATTTTCTATGTTACTATACTCTATAGTTTGTTTACCGTGGGAGGAGGTAAGGGATGAACCGTATTTTTCGTAATACCATTTTTTATTTATTAATCTTTTTAGTAATTATCGGTGTGGTTAGTTTTTTCAATGGAAATAATCAGCCTACCAAGCATTTAACATATACTGAATTAATAAATCACCTTGAAGCTGGTGATGTTGCAGAAATAACGCAACAGCCTGAAAGAGGTGTACTTGAAGTACGAGGGAAATTAAAGGGCTACAAAGAAAATGAAACATTTGTTTCTTATGTAACAAACAATGAAACAAATGCTCAAGTGATCTTGAAAGCTGCTACAGAAGGTTCTGATATCGATGTTCAGCCTGCACAAGAAACAAGTGGATGGATCACATTCTTTACTTCAATTATCCCGTTTGTGATTATTTTCATCTTATTTTTCTTCTTGCTCAATCAAGCCCAAGGTGGCGGCGGCGGCCGAGTAATGAACTTTGGTAAAAGTAAGGCAAAGCTTTACAATGAAGAAAAGAAAAAAGTTCGCTTTAATGATGTAGCAGGAGCCGACGAAGAAAAGCAAGAACTAGTAGAAGTAGTGGAATTCTTAAAAGATCCACGTAAATTTGCTGAGCTAGGCGCTAGAATACCAAAAGGAGTCCTTCTTAATGGACCTCCTGGAACAGGTAAAACACTACTTGCTAGAGCGGTTGCAGGAGAAGCTGGCGTACCTTTCTTCTCCATCAGTGGTTCTGACTTCGTAGAAATGTTCGTAGGGGTAGGGGCTTCCCGTGTTCGTGATTTATTCGAAAATGCGAAGAAAAATGCTCCTTGTATTATCTTCATTGATGAAATAGATGCAGTTGGTCGTCAGCGTGGAGCTGGTTTAGGTGGAGGACACGATGAACGTGAACAAACATTAAACCAACTATTAGTTGAAATGGATGGATTCGGTGCAAACGAAGGTATTATTATTATCGCTGCTACAAACCGTCCTGATATTTTAGACCCTGCGTTATTACGTCCAGGTCGTTTTGACCGACAAATTACGGTAGATAGACCAGATGTTAATGGTCGTGAGGCGGTTTTACGTGTACATGCTCGTAATAAGCCTTTAGATGAGTCTGTCAATCTAAAAAGTATTGCTCAGCGTACACCAGGATTTTCTGGAGCTGATTTAGAAAATCTTCTAAATGAAGCAGCGCTTGTTGCAGCGAGAGCTGATAAGAAGAAAATTGATATGGAAGACATGGATGAGGCGACAGACCGTGTTATTGCTGGACCTTCCAAGAAAAGTCGAGTTGTTTCTAAAAAAGAAAGAAATATTGTTTCTTACCATGAAGCAGGTCATACAATTATCGGTGTTGTGTTAGATGAGGCTGATATGGTTCATAAAGTAACAATCGTACCTAGAGGTCAAGCTGGTGGATATGCAGTTATGCTTCCTAAGGAAGATCGTTTCTTAATGACAAAGCAAGAGCTTCTTGATAAGATTACTGGATTACTTGGTGGTCGTGTGGCAGAGGATATCGTATTTGGTGAAGTAAGTACCGGAGCACATAATGATTTCCAAAGAGCTACAGGTATTGCTCGTAAGATGGTAACAGAGTATGGGATGAGTGATAAGCTTGGACCATTACAATTCGGTCAAGCACAAAGCCAAGTGTTCCTAGGCAGAGATTTAAATAATGAACAAAATTATTCTGATGCAATTGCATATGATATTGATTTAGAAATTCAACGAATCATAAAAGAGTGTTATGAAAGAGCGAAACAAATTCTTACAGAAAATCGTGAGAAGTTAAACCTAATCGCTGAAACACTTCTTGAAATCGAAACGTTGGACGCAGAACAAATCAATAGTTTGTATAAAGACGGTGTTCTGCCAGATCGTACGAAACAGGCAGATACAACTTTAGGTTCAGAGGATGTAAAGGTAAATATTAATAAAAAGGATGATCGAGACGAGTAAAATTTGATCATCAGTAAAAGGATACGCTGAAAAGCGTGTCCTTTTTTATCTATTTGTGAATACTACAATAATAGGTTTAGATAGCAGCTGTTGCTTTAGGCTTTGTCTCTTTCCTGTTGTATGTTATGATATTTCCAGTATTGAACATGAACGTTTACATATAGCTTAGGTAAGGTGTTAGTGATAGGTGTGAAAAGATAACTTATCAGCTATGGAAAGATAATAATAAGTAAAGATAAAGCTATATGGTAAATAGAATTAAATTAATAAAGAAGTGGTGACCATAATGATTTTTGTCTTTGATATTGGGAATACAAATATAGTATTAGGTGTATATGATAAAGAAGAATTAAAACACCATTGGAGAATCGAAACAAATCGTTATAAAACGGAAGATGAATATGGTATGATCATTAAATCTCTATTCGACCATGTTGGTTTAACATTTTCGGATATTGATGGGATTATTATTTCATCGGTTGTTCCTCCAATCATGTTTTCATTAGAAAGAATGTGCCAAAAATATTTCCAATTGAAACCGTTAGTGGTTGGTCCAGGAACAAAAACGGGCTTAAACATAAAATATGATAATCCGAAAGAGGTAGGGGCTGATCGAATTGTTAATGCGGTCGCAGCTATTCATGAATATGGAAGCCCGTTGATCGTGGTAGATTTTGGTACAGCGACAACTTTCTGCTATATAAATGAACATAAGCAATACATGGGTGGTGCTATAGCACCGGGGATTAATATTGCTACAGAGGCTTTGTATTCTAAAGCAGCTAAATTGCCTCGTATCGAAATTGCGAGACCAGAAGGAGTAATCGGTAAAAACACTGTTTCTGCGATGCAATCAGGAATTCTTTTTGGCTATGTAGGACAGGTTGAGGGGATAGTGAAGAGAATGAAGGAAGACAGTGTTGTTAAGCCGATGGTTATTGCAACAGGAGGATTAGCAAATCTTATTGCCAAAGAATCAAATATTATTGATGCAATAGATCCGTTTCTAACATTAAAGGGATTGCAGCTTATTTATAAAAAAAATAAGGATACACTAAAATAGCAAAATGAAAAGATGAACTTTTTGAAACGGAATAAGATAAAGGAGTAAATTATGAGTGATTATTTAGTAAAAGCGTTAGCGTTTGATGGTGAAGTTCGTGCATATGCAGTAAGAAGTACAGAAACAGTTGGAGAAGGGCAAAGAAGACATCATACTTGGCCAACAGCATCAGCTGCTTTAGGTAGATCTTTAACAGCAACAGCGATGTTAGGTGCAATGCTTAAAGGAGATCAAAAATTAACAGTGAAAATTGATGGTGGTGGTCCAATTGGGCTTATCCTAGTCGATGGTAATGCAAAAGGCGAAGTACGTGGATATGTTACCAATCCACAAGTTCATTTCGATTTAAATGAGCATGGCAAATTAGATGTGAGAAGAGCGGTTGGGGCAGAGGGGACGTTATCTGTTGTAAAAGATATCGGAATGCGCGACTATTTTACCGGTCAGGTTCCTATCGTTTCAGGGGAGCTTGGAGAAGATTTTACTTACTATCTGTTTAATTCAGAACAGGTACCTTCCTCTGTCGGAGTTGGCGTATTAGTAAATCCGGATGACAGCATTTTAGCTGCAGGAGGATTTATTATTCAATTAATGCCAGGTGCAAAAGAGGATACGATTACGAAAATTGAGAATAGGCTAAGCGAAATACCACCTATTTCTAAGTTAATTGAGAAAGGTTTAACACCAGAGGAATTATTAGAAGAGGTTTGTGGAAAAGATAATGTAAAAGTAATTGAAAAAATGCCTATTTCATTTACGTGTACATGTTCGAAAGAAAGATTTTCTAATGCTATTATTAGCTTAGGGCAAGCAGAAATCGAAGATATTATCGAAACAGACGGACAAGCGGAAGCTGAATGCCATTTCTGTAATGAGAAGTATATGTTTAACAAAGACGAGCTAGAAAAATTACTTGAAGAGGCGAAGTAAGAAGAAAAATTGAAACACCATGAAAGGTTGGTTGTTTTCCACCACTTTCATGGTGTTTTTTTATTGAAGGGGAGAGAGTTTTTTGGGAATGGAAATATAATTAATTTTTCGGAAAATACAAACATATAGATTGACAAATGAAGGAGCCATTTGGTAAATTAATATTATAAAACCAATTAAAATACTCGGAATAAAGATAAGGGGAGATTGCAAATGTCAAAAATCGCAAATTCTGTAGTAGATCTTATCGGTGGAACACCCATTGTAAAATTAAATCGTTTGGTGGATGATTCTAGTGCAGATGTTTATTTAAAATTAGAATACATGAATCCGGGAAGCAGTGTAAAAGATCGTATTGCGTTAGCGATGATTGAAGCTGCTGAAAAAAGCGGGGATTTAAAACCAGGTAGCACTATCATTGAGCCAACAAGTGGAAATACAGGTATTGGACTTGCTATGGTTGCTGCAGCAAAAGGCTACCGTGCTATTTTAGTTATGCCAGAAACAATGAGTATTGAACGTCGTAGATTGCTAAAAGCTTATGGTGCTGAGCTAGTATTAACACCAGGACCAGAAGGAATGGGTGGAGCTATCCGCAAAGCAGAAGAATTAGCAAAAGAAAATGGCTATTTTATTCCCCAACAATTTAAAAATATTTCTAATCCTGAAGTACATAGGTTAACAACTGGACCAGAAATCGTGGATGCTTTCCGTGATGAAGGTTTAGATGCATTCATTGCTGGTATTGGTACAGGTGGAACAATCACTGGTGCTGGGGAAGTGTTAAAAGAAAAATATAATGATATCAAAATTTATGCAGTAGAACCTGCTGATTCTCCAGTGCTGTCAGGTGGAAAACCAGGACCGCATAAAATCCAAGGAATTGGTGCTGGATTTGTTCCAGATATCTTAAATAGTGAAGTATACGATGGCATCATTAAAGTTTCAACAGAAGATGCTTTTGAATATGCGCGTCGTGCAGGTAAAGAAGAAGGCGTATTAGGTGGGATTTCTTCAGGTGCAGCTATTTACGCAGCGTTACAAGTTGCAAAAGAGCTAGGAAAAGGGAAAAAAGTATTAGCGATTATCCCAAGTAACGGAGAACGCTACCTAAGCACACCTCTTTATCAATTTGATGAAGAATAATAAAAGTTAAGCTTACAGAAGCCTCCTTAAAAAGGGGGCTTTTTGTTTTTTGTTATGCTGAAACAATGTTAAATAGTTAAGCACAAAAACATATGATTTTTTTGTATTTTTCTCTGTTCATCCTGTATGATGAGAACATATAAAAACGTAAGGAGCGAAGTCTGATTGAAGAATTACAAGATATATAGTAAGACTATTTCTCTCTCGTATGAGCAGTTTTTCAGGAGTTTTTTAACACTTGCTGAAGAGGAGTCCCATTATGTTTTATTAGAAAGTGGACGGGGTGGCAGATATAGCATTGGTGCTATTTCTCCTGTAGTAAAAATGATAGGTAGAAATAATCGGTTAGAAGTGATAGATGAACAAGGCACTGTATTAATAAAAGGTAATCCGCTTCATTCTATTAAAGAGGTAATGAATAATTATGTTGTAGAAGTTGATCCAAAGCTGCCTGAGTTTCAAGGAGGAGCACTCGGGTTTATTAGCTATGATTATATTCGATACATTGAAAAGATTCCTAATCAGACAGTTGATGATATGGATATCCCGGATGTATTCTTTTTGTTATTTGAAGAGTGGTTTACGTATGATCATCAAGAAAATGAATTATGGATATCTGGGTTATATGAAGAAAATCAATTAGCGATCGTTCAGGATAAAGTCGAAGCCTATGCATTAGGATGGGGGGACGAAAGTAAAGAGGAACAGATACAAGGTGATGTAGTAAAGTCTGAGGGTGTAAAGGTATCGATTGAAGATAATGAATTTCAACAATCCGTGCGCAAGATTCAGAAATATATTTCGCAGGGTGATGTATTTCAAGTTAACTTATCTGTTCGACAGGCTAAACCGTTGCACGTGTCTGCGCTCGATGTCTATAAGCAACTAAGAATATTAAACCCATCTCCTTATATGGGCTATTTTCATACACCTGAGTTTCAGTTAGTTAGTGGATCGCCAGAGCTTCTTGTCAAAAAGAAGGGAAAAGAAGTAAGCACACGTCCGATAGCGGGAACAAGGTCACGTGGGAAGGATGAGGCAGAGGATTTAGTACTTGCTCGTGAGTTGATCGAGAGTGAGAAGGAAAGAGCAGAACATGTTATGTTAGTAGACCTAGAAAGAAATGATTTAGGGAGAGTATGTGAGTACGGGAGCGTGCAAGTTGACGAATTTATGGTAATTGAAAAGTATTCCCATGTTATGCATATAGTATCCAATGTAAAAGGACAACTTGCAGACGAGAAAGATGAATTTGATCTTATTGATAGCATGTTTCCGGGTGGAACAATCACGGGAGCTCCGAAAATACGCACAATGGAAATCATTGAAGAATTAGAACCAGTGCGTCGTGGCCCTTATACTGGCTCATTAGGATGGATTGGCTTTAATCATGATATGGAATTAAATATTATGATTAGAACGATGCTGGTGAAGGATAACCAAGCATATGTACAAGCGGGTGCGGGAATAGTAATTGATTCTATACCTGCAAATGAATACAAAGAATCGATGAAAAAGGCTAGAGCGCTGTGGAATGCGAAAGAATTGGCGGAAGAGAAATTAGGTGGTAGGAAATGATTTACATGATTGATAACTATGATTCTTTCACCTATAACCTTGTGCAATACTTAGGTTCATTAGGACAAAAATTACAAGTAAAAAGAAATGACGAAACTTCTATAGAGGAAATAAAAAAGGACAACCCAGCATATTTAATGATTTCTCCTGGGCCGTGTACTCCGAATGATGCAGGGATTAGTTTGGAAGCTATTCAAACCTTTACTGGTAAATTACCGATTTTTGGTGTATGTCTTGGTCATCAGGCAATTGGACAAGTTTTTGGAGGAGAGGTTGTACAAGCGGCCAATTTAATGCATGGAAAGATTTCGCTTATCTATCATGATGGCAAAACTATTTTTCAAGGTTTGCCTAATCCGTTCCCGGCTACACGCTATCATTCTTTGATTGTAAAAAAAGAAACATTGCCTGAGTGTTTGGAAATATCTGCTTGGACGAAAGAAGGAGAGATTATGGGGCTTAGGCATAAAGAGCTTCCAGTTGAAGGCGTGCAGTTCCATCCGGAATCTATCATGACTGAAGCTGGTATGGAAATCTTACATAACTTTATTCAATCTTATCGAGAAGGAACCGAGTGAGAAGATGTATATATACTTAAATGGAAAGATTATTCCCCAGGAAGAAGCTGTTGTATCGGTTTTTGACCACGGCTTTATGTATGGAGTAGGCTTATTTGAAACGCTGCGTGTATATGATGGTCATCCCTTTTTATTAGAAGATCATCTTGAACGATTAAATGAAGGATTAAAAGAGATGAATATAGAGAAGTCTTTTGGACGAGAAGAGGCAGTATCTATTATTAAAGCTCTATTAAGAAAAAATAAGATTGAAAATGCCTATATTCGCTGGAATATTTCAGCAGGAAGTGGAATGATCGGACTTCAAACAGAGCCATATAAACAACCAAATATCATTGTGTATATAAAGCCTCTTCCAAAGGCAGCTGGTATGGTTGAAAAAACGGGGAAAATAGTTGCTATTCCAAGAAATACGCCAGAAGGAGCTTTTCGCTTAAAATCTCATCATTTTTTTAATAATATCCTTGCTAAGCGTGAGATTGGGCCGGAGATGACGATAGAGGGAATCTTCTTAACAAAGGAAGGATATATAGCGGAGGGAATTACATCTAATTTTTTCTGGATTATTGACGGTGAGCTCTATACCCCTAGCTTGCAAACGGGCATCTTGAATGGGATTACGAGGCAGTTTATTTTAAAACTTGCACAGGATAAAGGGATGATTATTAAAGAAGGTATATTTTCGCTTGATATCCTGGAGCATGCCCAGGAGGTATTTGCAACAAATTCTATCCAGGAGATAATACCGATTAAAAGAATAGACACTTATGTATATAAGGGAATGGAAGGTCCTGTTGTTACAATGCTGCATAAAAAGTATAGAAAACATACTAATCAATTATGGTCGGTAAAAGAGTTAGGAGGAATAAAGGAATGGTAAATAAAATAGAGTGTGGCCCATATACATTGGATTATGAACAAAAAACAATTGTAATGGGAATTTTAAATGTAAATCCGGATTCCTTTTCCGATGGCGGTAAATATAATGAAGTAGACAAAGCGGTAGAGCGTGCGATCCAGATGGTAGAGGATGGAGCAGATATTATTGATATAGGTGGGGAGTCTACCAGACCTGGATATACAGAAATTTCGGTCGAAGAAGAATTGGAACGAGTAATCCCGATTATTGAACGATTAACGATGGAGGTGGAAGTTCCTTTATCGATTGATACATATAAAGGTGAAGTAGCAAGACAATCTTTACGAGCAGGTGCCCATGTTATCAATGATATATGGGGAGCGAAAAGAGACTCTAACATGGCAGCTATTGCAGCTGAATATCAAGCTCCGCTTATCTTAATGCATAATAGAGATAATCTTAACTATACGTCCTTTTTAGAAGATGTAGTATCTAATTTGCAGGAAAGTATCGATATTGCTATAGGAGCAGGAGTCTCTAACGAGAAAATCATCCTTGATCCTGGTATTGGCTTTGCGAAAGATTTAAACGGAAACTTGGAAATGATGAGGGGCTTAGATAGACTGGTAGCTATGGGATATCCAGTGTTGCTAGCTACCTCTAGAAAATCATTGATTGGAAATGTTTTGAATTTACCTGTAGAAGAACGAATAGAAGGAACAGGTGCAACTATTTGCTATGGTATTCAAAAAGGATGTCAGCTAATCCGTGTTCATGATGTGAAAGAAATGACGCGGATGGCACGCATGATGGATGCACTGATGGGAAAGGGAGAATACAGTGGATAAGATTATATTAAATCAAATGGAATTCTATGGTTATCATGGTGTTTTTAAAGAAGAAAATAAATTAGGTCAACGTTTTATTGTGGATTTACAGGCGGAAGTGGATTTAGCACAGGCTGGAGAAACAGATGACTTACAATATTCGGTAAATTATGGACAGCTTTTCTTAGATGTCAAGGAGATAGTGGAAGGGAAGCCGTATAAATTGATTGAGGCGGTAGCTGAGAATATCACACAGAAACTTTTATCATCTTATTCTCTCATTGAAAGTGTAACCGTTTGTATCATTAAACCAGACCCACCTATTCCAGGTCACTATAAATCGGTTGCTGTGGAAATTACGAGGAAGAGAAAAGGATGAATGAAGTTTATTTATCGTTAGGATCGAATATTGGAAATCGGTTTGACTACATAGATGAAGCTGTGCAAATGTTGCATAGTCAAGAAGAAATAAAAGTGGTCAATATTTCATCTGTTTATGAAACAGATCCAGTTGGATATGAGGAACAAGCACTATTTTTGAATATTGTCGTCCAGATTGAAACTTCGTTAAACCCTTTTTCTTTATTAGAACAATGCCAGAGGATTGAAAGTGAACTTGGAAGGAAAAGGATAATTAGATGGGGCCCAAGAACAATAGACCTTGACATTTTATTGTATAATCATGAAAATATAGTATCAGAGAAGCTAATTATTCCACATCCAAGAATAGAAGAGCGAGCATTTGTTTTAGTTCCGTTAATAGAAATTGCTCCAGATATAAAGTTACCAAATAAATCAATACTTTTAAAAGAAAGTTTGAAGCTTTTGCGAGATAGAGAAGGAGTAAAGGTATGGAAACGACAGAAAAATGGGGAAGACGTATTCGAGCTTTTCGAAAGCTAAAAGGATATACACAGGAAAGTTTAGCAAAAGAGTTACTCGTTTCTGTTTCTATATTAGGAGAGATTGAGCGGGGGAATCGTATGCCTTCAGAAGAAATGATTGATTCTATTGTAGGGGTACTAAAGATAACAAGAGAAGAGTTAGATCCACATCAAAATAAATAAGCGCGGTTCATCAGGGGGTAAAAGGTTGTTTAAAATAGGAAATGTTGAAATCAGTAACCGTGTTGTGCTTGCGCCAATGGCTGGTATTTCAAATTCTGCTTTTCGTCTAACGGTTAAGGAATTTGGAGCAGGTCTTGTTTGTGCGGAAATGATTAGTGATAAAGGCATTGTTTTAAAAAACAAGAAAACAATGAACATGCTTTATATAGATGAGCGCGAAAATCCAATGAGTTTACAGATTTTTGGCGGCGAAAAAGAAACATTAGTGGAAGCGGCGCAATTTGTTGATAAGAATACTAATGCAGATATTATTGATATTAACATGGGTTGTCCTGTACCAAAGATTACAAAATGTGATGCAGGTGCTAAATGGTTGTTAGATCCAGATAAAATTTATGATATGGTTTCTGCTGTGGTTGAAAATGTTGATAAACCAGTAACGGTTAAAATGCGTATGGGATGGGATGAAGACCATATATATGCAGTAAGAAATGCACAAGCAGTTGAACGTGCAGGCGGAGCAGCAGTTGCGTTACACGGCCGGACACGTGTGCAACTGTATGAAGGAAAAGCAAATTGGGATATTATCCGTGAAGTCAAACAATCGATCAATATTCCTTTAATGGGTAATGGAGATGTAAATACACCACAAGATGCAAAAAGAATGTTAGATGAAACTGGCTGTGATGGTGTAATGATTGGGAGAGCCGCCCTAGGTAATCCGTGGATGATTTATAGTACGGTTAAGTATTTAGAAACAGGAGAATTAGTAAGTGATCCGTCAATACGTGAAAAGATGGATGTATGTATTCTTCATCTAGATCGATTAATTAGCTTAAAAGGCGAGTATGTAGCAGTTAGAGAAATGCGAAAACATGCTGCTTGGTATTTGAAAGGCATTAAAGGGAATGCAAAAACAAGAAATGCAGTTAATGAATGTGAGACTAGAGAGCAGCTAGTGACACTCTTGAACGCTTTAGTCTTAGAGGTAGAGGAAAGAGAACGATTTGAAATGGAAGTAGGCTAATTTTGAACGTATCTGTTTAATTTTCCTGTAATATGTGTAAAAATAAAGCTGTTGGACAAAAAATCTGACAGTTTTTTTTCTTTTTTAGTGTCTGTAATCGTGACATTGTGTAGAATAATAAAGTATGTATAAAATTGAACGATTCCTTTTTTAGGTGATCATACATAAAAAGATGGTGGAGATGATTAAGCATGAGTCATGAAGAATTAAACTTAAATGACCAATTACTAGTTAGACGTAACAAAATGAATGAGTTACGTGAACAAGGAATAGATCCGTTTGGTAAACGTTTTGATAGAACTCATTTATCAGAAGCTCTAAAAAAACAATATGAATCTCTAGAGAAAGAAGAGCTAGAGGAAAAAAATATTGCTGTTACAATTGCTGGTAGAGTAATGACGAAAAGAGGGAAAGGGAAAGCAGGATTTGCTCATATCCAAGATCTTGAAGGACAGATCCAATTGTATGTTCGTAAAGATAATGTAGGGGAAGAGCAGTATGCTATTTTCAACTCTGTAGATTTAGGAGATATTGTCGGAGTTGAGGGTGTTTTATTTAAAACTAATGTAGGAGAACTTTCTGTTAAAGTAAAAGATTTTACTTTACTGACAAAAGCTCTCCGTCCATTACCGGATAAATTCCATGGTTTGAAAGATATTGAGCAACGTTATCGCCAACGTTACTTAGATTTAATTTCAAGTGAAGAAAGCAAGAACACTTTTATTCTTCGCAGTAAAATCATTCAATCTATGCGCCGTTATTTAGATAACCACGGCTATTTAGAAGTAGAAACACCGATGATGCACTCTATCGCAGGAGGAGCTTCGGCACGTCCGTTTATTACACATCATAATGCATTAGATATGCCTTTATATATGCGTATTGCCATTGAGCTTCACTTAAAAAGATTGATTGTTGGTGGATTAGAGAAGGTATATGAAATCGGTCGTGTATTCCGTAATGAAGGCGTATCAACAAGACATAATCCAGAATTTACGATGATAGAGCTTTATGAGGCTTATGCGGATTACCGTGATATTATGAGCCTTACAGAAAATTTAGTTGCGCATATTGCACAAGAAATTCACGGTTCCACTACTGTAACTTATGGAGACTACCAAGTTGATTTAAAACCAGAATGGACAAGACTTCATATGGTAGATGCTATTAAGCAATATACAGGAGTAGATTTCTGGCCAGAGATGAGCGTAGAAGAGGCAAGAAAATTAGCAAAAGAAAATAATATAGAAATTAATGACAATATGACATATGGTCATATAGTTAATGAGTTCTTTGAGCAAAGAGTTGAGGAAAAATTAATTCAGCCTACATTTATCTATGGTCACCCATTAGAAATTTCACCATTAGCAAAGAAAAATGAGGAGGATCCTCGTTTTACAGATCGATTTGAATTATTTATCGTAGGTAGAGAACACGCGAATGCCTTTACTGAATTAAATGATCCAATTGATCAACGTGAAAGATTTGAAGCACAATTAAAAGAGCGTGAACAAGGAAATGATGAAGCGCACTTAATGGATGAAGATTTTGTAGAGGCGTTGGAATATGGAATGCCTCCAACAGGTGGATTAGGTATTGGTATTGATCGCCTAGTTATGCTGTTAACAAACTCTCCTTCTATTAGAGATGTATTATTATTCCCGTTGATGAGACATCGCTAAAAATAAGACAGGATACCTTTAAAGGTATCCTGTCTTATTTTATAGATAGTGATATTGGCTAGCTGTTGATTTTGAATAAGAGGTTTATAGCGGGATAACTATTTATATTCTATCTGATATCTTTAAAGAGAATAGTTGCGAACTAATTAAATAAAAGCAATGGGGAAGTATATAATAAGATAAGAAAATTCAAGAATACTTAAATGGATCATAGGAAAAGAGGAATCGAATAATAAGAATATTTTTTCTTTTAAAAAGTAGTTGCACAGAGAATGAAACGGTGGTATATTAATATTCGTTGCTGAAACAAGCAATGATGAAACAAAAAAGAATTTAAAAAAAGTGTTGACTCAAACGATGACTTCTGGTAATATTAAAAAGTCGCCCGATGACGACATTGAAATTGCTCTTTGAAAACTGAACAAACAAACGTCAACAATAATCGTTTTATAACGAACGTTATAGAATGAAAATAAGTAACAAAAAAGCTAGAGTTTAGCAATGAGCTAATCAACTCTTTATTGGAGAGTTTGATCCTGGCTCAGGACGAACGCTGGCGGCGTGCCTAATACATGCAAGTCGAGCGGACTTTAAAAGCTTGCTTTTAAAG
>Ga0209463_1000189_pt1 | contig 57973 bp, 55 predicted proteins | sample AgamicMgSfrz_FD_187169 | JGI IMG/M metagenome (GOLD analysis project Ga0209463, IMG submission 187169) | Agave microbial communities from Guanajuato, Mexico - Mg.Sf.rz (SPAdes) (version 2) | ecosystem: Host-associated > Plants > Phyllosphere > Phylloplane/Leaf | place: Guanajuato, Mexico...
GGAAGAGGACAGAAATGAATTGGTATTGTGAAGAACACTTTCATGAATATGCTGCATTAAGAAAACAAAAGTTAAGTGCTTTTATTGAAAAAAATAGAGATCCTGAACAGAGGAAAAATCTTAGTGAAGAAGAATTAAGATTATACAAACATTACACGGAAGAAAATTCTTAATGCCAATTATATAATTGGCATTTTATTTGTACTATGAGTGTCATAACTTAATGTTACTGGGGATGTCTTGTGGTACTAAATGGGCAGCATTCCAATAAATGGAGAGAAACTTTCTTATGTCACAGCAGGGTGGGGTAACGCAAAAAGGTCAAAATTATTATGTTAAAGTGTTATATATTCTGGACTGAGATATATTGTGAAGGTTATCTAAGTTGAAATTTTCATATGTAAATATTAAAAGTGGTAATGCAACCTTTGTTTTAGAGATTAATGGGGAAAAGCTTGAATTTCATCCTACTTTTCATTCAGATGCTCTCGGTGACCTTGTTTCATATTTAGCGTCAATACATCCATTATGTAAATTAAGTTGGAAAGAGGGGGCTTTTCATAAATCACTGGAGGTATCGAGTGGCATACTGGTCCTTTTTTATTACGTTGGGAATTCAAGCGTGATTTTGAAGAGTTAGAAATACTCATTACAGAAGTTCAAAGTCCTATTCCAGGTATAAAAATGAATCCCAATTGGCCTAAAATGGTATTAAAGACGAAAGCAACTCCTGACCATAATGAAGGGGTTTTTACAGAATATGATTTTTACTCTATAAAGTTAACAAGAGAAGAAGCTAAGATACTTTAATGCTAACCTTAGTAACAACTTTGAAGTGCTGTTGAATTTCTATCTAAACAAAGATATGAAAGTATAAAAAAACACATTGCTACGATGCAATGTGTTGATTCCAACTAAAGAAAGACGGTATTCGTAACAATCCTTATGAAGTAAGATTTCTATATTCCACTGTACATGGAATAAGTATGGTGCTTCAAGAAAGTAGTAGAAATTATAATTAATTATTTAGTAATATATAAAGAAGGTATATAAAGAAGGTCTACTATTAAAACAATTGCTTTTATTTGTGAGTTTTGAATTTAGAAACGGTATTGTTTAACTCTTCAGCTAAGTTTGCCAAAGCTTGTGATGTCGCCGCAGTTTGTTCACTTGCTGCTGCAGCTTCTTCACTTGTACCTGCAATACTTTCAACTGCTTTCATAACTTCAGATGACTGAGCAGATTGTTGCTCACTTGCAGATGCAATGCTTTCAATTGCTTTCATTACATCAGAAGATTGTGCAGATTGCTGTGCACTCGCTGTAGCAATTTCCAAAGTTTTATCATGTGCTCGAGAAACCATATCTATGATTTGAGTAAATGCTTCGCCAGTACGATAAGTTGCATTTACCCCTTCGGCTACCGCAATTACACTAAGAGCTGTGCTATCCTGAATACCTTTTATTATTTCAGTAATTTCTTTTGTAGCATTACTTGACTGTTCTGCTAGTTTCCGAACTTCATCTGCTACTACTGCGAAACCGTTTCCTTGTTCACCTGCTCTGGCTGCTTCAATAGCTGCATTCAGGGCTAATAAGTTTGTCTGACTAGCAATATCATCGATAACCATGATAATATCTCCAATGCGGTTTGCATCCTTTTCAAGTAAAGACATTTGAGAATTAACGCGTTTCATACCTTCAATGGATGCATCTGCTACTTTACCGCCTTCATCCGCTACTTTACCTAGTCCAGTACCTAATTTAGCTGTTTCATCTGCATTTTTAGCAACTGAATCAATAGCAATATTTAATTGTCGGAATAGTTCTTTCATAGTTTGAGCATCATGAGCCTGACTTTCAGCACCTTTTACAATTTCTTTAAACAATTCAGTGATTGTTTGAGCATCATGTGCCTGTGTATCTGCACTGCTTGAAACTTCTTCAGTAGTAGCAGAGATTTCTTGAGCAGATGCAGATACACTCTCAGCAGACTGAATTATTTCTTTTACTGTAGTAAGTAGACTGTCTACCATGGTATTGATCGAAAGAGATAAGTCACCGATTTCATCTTTTGTGTCGATAGTAGTTGTTTCTGTTAAATCACCTTTTGATACTTTTTCAACTAATTCAGATATTTCTTTTAATGGATTTGAGATAAGTCGAGAAATGACCAACCCTATACCGATGTTGAATAAAACAGAAAGAATAATTACCGTTATAGTAATAATACGAGTTGAATTATACAATTCATCGGATTCTTTATTAGTTGTATTAGATAAACTGATATTCAAATCAATAAGTTCTTTAAGATTCCCTTGTACTTTATCTCCTGCTGCTTTAAACTCAGGAACCATTTTTTGATAACCTTCTACATCATTTGCATAAGCATACTTTAATGCTTTGTCATAAAGAATTAAATATTCTTCAAATTCAGGATGTAGTTTGTCAAGTATAACTTGTTCCTCTGGAAGAATGGTAGTTTTTTCGTATTTCTCTATACTATTCTCTATATTATTAACAGTTTGAACTCTCACTTCATTGATAGCATCCTTTTGTTCTTTAGTTTGTGATGTGAATACCATGTCTCGGATTTGAACACGCAGGCGTTGATAATCTGTCTCTGCTCTGCCTAGATCACTTATCGGCACAACACGTTCCTCATACATAAAGCCTATCATCTCATCCATTTTTCCTAAATTGAATAAGCTATAAATTCCCATTGCTCCTAGAAGGATACTTATTACAATGAATGTACTAATCAATTTGGTAGAAGTCTTCAAATTTTTAAACCACTTTAACATTTTACACACGTCCCTCTTTCTTTTGTAGATTACTTAATACTGTTTTTTCAAGAAGCTATATACGATGTGGCTCCGATATATAATATCCCTGTAAGTAAGGCACCCAATTTCTTTAGCAATTTGAAAATCTTCCTTCGTCGTCTCTATTCCTTCAAAAACAACATATCTATTTATCTTCATTACAGATAATAAATTTAAAATGAAAATTTGTTTCTAATAATGCCGATAAATTTTTAGCATGAAAGATTTTGATTTATAAAGGATGTAGTTCTAAGCAAAGCCTCATAAGCATAAATTTCTCCACTTTTTGAACTCATTAATGGTTGATAAACGTTATAAAATGCTCTTTCCTTCATTAACTTTAAACCACTTAACATGTGCTAAGAATACCTCCTTACAAGTAACAATTATCTCAAGTGACTGATGTATCATATAGCTAAATTAAGTTATTGTCTAATGCGTTTTAGACACGAAAATTTACATTCCAGATAATAAAGCGATGTTTTCAATCAAGAAATTAGAGATTTACAACAAAAATTCATCATCCTTTTTACATTATTTCCAAACAAAAAACTCAGCAAAAATGCCGAGTCTAGTTTAATAGGTTTTATAATCTTTTAGTTCGTTTACCATGTTTTTAGATATTCTGGCTGTTTTATTATTTTTAAAATGTCCAAGAAAACATTGACCTCGCTGTTCGATTATTTCCAAAAAATCAACATTTATAATGTAAGACCTATGGCAAAAAGTGAAGTGAACATCAAGTTGTTCATATAATTTTGCCAATGAATCATTGGTTGCATATTCTTTATGCATTGTATGAATTATTGATTTTCTTCCTAATCTCTCAATGAACATAATTTCATTTAATGGAACAAAAATAACAAAGTGCCTTTCCTTGAGCATTAAATTCTTTGTTCCCGAATTACTAGATGCCAAGTTATTTTTTTTGGATACTGAGGTTTGTAATGCTATTTTTTCAGTAATATTAATACAAGAACCTACAACCTCTACAATTTCCTTGTTATTAAATACTGGTCTTAAGGACGCAACTTGTATTATTCCATTAATCTCAGTTTCATATTGGACATAATTTCCCTCCCAAGCCTGTAAATAATATTTATGTTTTATATTAGCGTAGGTTATTGGATAAAAGTCATGTAATGTTTTACCTACAATATCTTTTGGTGTAAACCCTAAATGACAAAGTAAATCGCCTACAATCATCGTGTGGATAAAGACATCACCATTTTTTATAAATTTATAGACCATACCAGTACGATTGGCGTTTAATTGTTTTACATACCCTAACTCATTCATAGTATCTCCCCAGTACTTAAGATAAAGTTCTCTAGATGAATATTTTGATAGGAAACAATACCTTATATTTAGGTTGGATCCTTATTCGAATTCTCACATATGAGAATAAATTTTACTAGAAAAAAGGAAGAACGTCCAATGGAGAAATATGGACAAAATATCAAAAGATTTTTGGGGATATGTGAGAGATGAATGCTTCTACGTCCAATTTACTAACTAATAATACTCTATAAGTATTAAGCTCTCTTTATTTCGGATAATCGTTATACTAGTATAGACAATAGTATAACGATTATTATGTAACAGTTGCTTTACCCAATAAGATTTTAGATATAATATTCCTCAAGTGAGTGCAATTCTATCAGGAAAATTACAATTTTTTTGTTTAGGACAAATACTCAGTACTAAAATGGATATAAGAAATTCCTATCTTTTTCAGATGTGCCAAATATGCATCGGAAACTCGTTCTGTAAGGACATCTACTATATGGTCATCAAACCTATGCTCATTCTATGGAGTATAGAATTTTCTGTCCATCCTAATTTCCCAAAGGGGTCTACCGCTATAACATAAGTTTTAGAATCATTTTTTGCTACGTAAATGATTCTAGGAATAGGTTCTACTCCACAATATCCTCAGCATAAATTAACATAGACTCATTTAAACGGCTCTTTATTAAATGAAGGGTTAATTGATGAGTTAAGCCTTATTTTAGTACCAATTGTCGATGCAATTATCCAACTCTGTAACTCTATTTGAAACAAGCTCTTTCCTAAAATCACCGTAAAGGAAAAAAGAAAAATCAATCAAATAAAATAGTCATACGAAATAGAGTCTGTCATTATTGGAATGGAGCCAACAGGCCATTATTGGCTTAATTTAGCTCATATTCTACTAATGGAGGAACAGATTTACACGACAAGCACAGTAAGGAGCTAGAAGATAACTCTCTAACTAAAAATGACATTAAAATTACCAGAAGAACTGGTGAGATATACAGATGAAGAATTACTAGAATACGTAAGGCAAGCAGTGAAACGTAGTATAGGGATGAAGAAGCTTCAAGCTTTAAAAGAAGCAGCCAATCGCTCGATTGTCATCCGTCAGGGTGCCATGATGGCTAAAATGGAATATTAAGAACGTTAATCCAAAAGTATGAACTCATACAAGCCATGTTCGAAGAGCTTGAACAAACTCTGGATACACTACTTCAGGATATTCATGGAGTTGATCAAATGATAGAAATAACAGGCATTGGACACGATACAGTGGCGGGTTTGAATTTGAGTGAATATAATCATCCTCATCAAATAACCAAATTGCCCAGATTAAGCTGAAAAGAAAAAACTTCAGGAAAGCATAAAGGGATAACCAAAATTACGAAACGTGGCCGAAAGAAACTAAAAGCACTACTATTTCGGGCATCTATGATTCTAGTAGTCAAGAATAAAGCATATAAAGCCCTTCATTATTACTTACAACGAGACCTGATAATCAGTTGAAAAAGAAGCAGTCTTAAATACCTTATGGGAAGGTTGAACGAAGAAATGTAGGGGCGTAGACTCTGTGAGCCTTGGGAGAGGAACTCCTATAAGACGATGAGGAAAACCATTGGTCTATAACTAGTTTTCCAACTTTTTGAAGTAATCAAAAGTTGGCTAGTTTCTTGCACTCATTTTCTCTTTATATAATTAATTTATAATCCATATTAACTAAATCTACAAAGTTAAATGAGTTGGGTAGAAATATACCGTAAGAACCAGGCACTAGAAAAAATTTAAAACATATTATAGGTGATATCCAGTTCGAATTTTGGTAAGGAGGATATCATGAAACCCATGTTACCTATGGAAAGATATTTCGGTAAGTTAGAATTAGTATATTCATTCTATGAAGCTATGCCAACTGGCGTTACTGTTTCAGAAACTGGTCGTATTTTCATTTGTTTTCCAAAATGGGGAGACGTCGTTAAATTTACTGTGGCTGAGATTGTTGAGGGTCAACTGCAACCTTATCCTAGTTACGAAACTAATTTGTTTGACCCGGGGAATATTACAATGTCATTTATTAGTGTCCAAAGTGTGGTCGCAGATGGTAGGGGAACACTTTGGGTTTTAGATACTGCGGCACCGAATTTTTCTGAACCAATAAAAGGAGGGGCAAAACTAGTAGCTATTGATCTAAAAAGCAATACAATAAAAAAGGTATATAACTTTTCAGAAAATGTTGTCCTTCCCACAACTTATCTGAATGATGTCCGAATTGATTTTCGTGTTGGGAAAGCTGGTTATGCCTATATAACGGATTCATCGTCCAAAGGACCAGGAGCCATTATCGTCTTGGATTTAGAGAATGGGAACTCATTTAGACGGTTAAATGGAGCAATTTCAACTTCACCAGATCCCTATTTTATACCGAAAGTAGAAGGTCAAATGTTAATGAATCGAAACAAAGATGGTTCAACATCTCCTTTTAGATTGGCGTCAGATAGTCTTGCGATTTCTCCCGATGGAAAGATAGTATATTTTTCCCCGCTAACCAGTCGTCATTTATTCTCGATTTCAACAGAATCCCTGAGAGACAAGACGATATCGGACTTGGATTTATCTTATCATGTGGGTTATTTGGGAGAAAAAGGTGCGTCTGACGGAATGATTACAGATGCAGAGGGAACTGTTTATACTGGAGATTATGAAAACAACAGTATCCGTAAATTATCTCCAAACGGCATAATGGAAACTATCGCACATGATCCGAGAATTTTATGGCCAGATACTTTTTCAATTGGTCCGGATCGATATTTGTATGTCATTGTGAATCAATTACATCGTCAGCCTAGATTTCATTATGGTAAAGACCTACGACAGAAACCTTATAGTTTACTTCGTATCAAAATTGGTAATTTTCCTGCTCCGACCTTTTCATAATAAAAGTAGTTAAATATTTATTAAATTGTGTAATGTAAGTAGAATTAATTGAATTATGCAAAATAAACCTAAAATAACAGGAACAATTTAATTGTTAAACTGTTCCTGAAAATACTTATAGTGTTGGTAAATTCAATGCTGTATTAATATTATTTAAATCTAAACTAATTTGTTCGTTTGTATCCCAAGCGTGATACCATCCCTTTTCTACCATATAAGCGGATATCTGTTCATGCATATCAAGAGCTTCCACTAAATGGCGAGTGAGCATTTCTTTAATTTCTGGTGTACCTGCCTCTGTAACTGCCATGGCATAATTTCTAACTCCACTTTTAGCTGAAATTAATAAATCCATTGTAACTACTTGGTCGGATAGTGCGTTCATGCCAGTTAAATTTTCAATGATTGGATTCATGTTTATTCATCTCCTAATTACTGCTTAGCGTTCGAAAGGATAGAAGCATATTCTTGTAATTGTCTCGTAGACACCTCAATGTCTAACTGCATAATATCTTTTAATTGCTGGTCTGTAACTAAAGCTCTCATCGTTTTTGACTTAGTCAAGCAAGTTGTCTTAAATGTAGCTATCTCATGGACTTCAAGAACTTCGTGTAAAGCATAGTTCATTTTTTTATCTCCTTCCTTAAGGCTTCAACAAGACCTTAATACAATCATCCAGTTTAGCGTCAAAAATTTCATACCCACGTTGTGCTTCACTAAGTGGAATTACATGACTCACGACATCTGCTGGGTTAATTTTGCCCGTCGAAACTAATTCAAACATATATGGCATATAATGAATTACTGGTGCTTGTCCAGAACGAATATTCACGTTTCGCTGCATAATATCTCCAAAAGGGAAACCATTGTATCTACCGCCGTAAACGCCAGTCACTTGGATTGTCCCGCATTTACGCACAGCTTGTGAAGCTATGACAAATGCACTTAATGCTCCACCTTGAAGCTTCAAACCGCTCGCAAGGAATTCCATATCTGTCATTTTGCCGTCCATACCAACAGCGTCGATGACTACATCTGCACCGCCTTTAGTGATTTCCTTTAGATAACTTCCTACATTCTCATGGTCCTCAAAGTTAACAATTTCTACTTTGTTAGTGCGCTTGGCGTGCTGCAGGCGATAATTGACATAATCAACAGCAATGACTCGCTTTGCCCCTTTTAACCAACAGAATTTTTGAGCAAAAAGACCAACTGGACCACAGCCAAGAACAATAACTGTATCTCCATCTTTTACGCCTGCATTGTCAACACTCCAAAAACCAGTTGTCATGGCATCTGCAATAACTGCTAACTTTTCATCCGGTTCTTCACAAGTCTCTGGAATTTTGAAATGAGTAAAGTTAGCAAAGGGCACTCTTAGATATTCGGCTTGCCCACCTGGATAGCCACCCGTCGTACCAGAATATCCGAAATAGGCACCCATATCACCATTATCATTGGAATTATCACATTGGCTTTCCAAATTGTTTTTACAATAAATACAATCACCACAGGCTATATTAAAGGGTATAATCACTCGGTCTCCCTTTTTAACCTTAGTCACACCTGGACCAACTTCTTCGACGATTCCCATTGGTTCATGGCCGATAACGTAGTCTTCTTGCATGTTAGGAATCATGCCGTGAATTAAATGTAAATCAGACCCACATATCGCTGTGCTTGTTACCTTAATAATCATGTCATCTGGTTTTTCAATTTTTGGGTCCGGAACTTCTTTGACTACAACATTTTTAATACCTTGATACGTAACTGCCTTCATGATATATAGCCTCCAGTGTTAGTGTTCATCAGGTGTCCGGTCAAACATACCTTTTCTATTGGTCTCAACCGGGAATAGATTCATTTGTCCAATCATCACTGTATTGTTGGCAGAGAGTTGGTCTAGTTTGTATTGTTCACTTAATTCGTATGGATGGAACCATTTCTTATCAATCATTAGTTCCGAAATTTCTTGGTGCATAGCAATACCTTGCATTAACTGATTTCGTAAAAGGGCTCTAACATCAGGTGATGCTGACTCCGTTAATGCGACAGCGATATTGCGAACACCTTCTTTGGCACGAAGGAGGAAATCCATCGCAAATGTGGTATCTGCTAACTCAGGCATGTGTAGTGAGTTAATAGGGTCTAAATAGTCTTGATTCAATGTATTTACCTCCTTTTCAATTTACTATTGGTGTAGGTCTGTTTTGAGGAACTGGAGCTTCAAAAGGGGCGCGTTGATAAATTTTCTGTAATTCTCCAAGCGCTTGTATGGATTGTTCTACATCCTTTTGCATTAATGCTTTCAAATCTTGATTAAATACGAGTCCTTGCATTAGTTTTGATTTCGCTAAGCAAAGGGTTTTAAAATTAATAACTTCATGTAGATCCAATGACTCATGATCTGCTAATTTTTTAACGTCCATTTTTGGTCGCCTCCTTATTGGTTCATACAATACAAGTGTATTGTTTCAAATTTACAAAAATTTATTCCGGAATTTTCACTAGAAGAGATACAGCTTATAGTAAACTCTAGCATCCCTTAAGTCAGTTACCATTCCCTTGGTTTTATCAAAAGCCAATCACATCACTAACGGTCACTTCTTCAATCTAAATTGTTTCCAATATCAGATATCAAGCGGCTTTTTTTATTCCATAATAGATATATGTTTGTTGAAGAAGAGACCTTCTGGGTAAGTCTCATTTTAGACTTTAAATGCGTAATAAAGAAACGAGGATTTACCAGTTGTAAATTACATATAAAAAAGACGATGAAATTCATCGCCAATTTTAAGTGTCTTTATTTTAAACGTTCCTTATGATAAATATAATCAACCCGTTCTTTAGTTTTCATAAGTAGTGAAGTTAAAATTGCAGTGTAAATAGATGTTAAAAGAATTGCCATTATTCCTACACCAAACAAATTATTCTTACCATACATTTAATGCGACCACCTTTTTCTTTTAAAGTTCAACAATATTTTGTACTTGTAACTTATTTTTATTCAAAATAATCAAGTAATGATGATAAGAAGTAAGTACATGGATTAATTTCATAAAGGCAACCAGGTCCTGATAGCTAAAACGGAACAAACATCAATGCCTGGTCAAACATGAATTATAACCAAGCTGAAAAGAAAAAATTGGAATGATATCATGAGTCAGAATACTGAAAACACAGGATTGGTCAGTAACAAAACTCTTTGCAGCTTCATGGGTTTACTGAAGATTTTATTTCCCTATTAATTTGATGAATCACGATTATATATAAATTTCCATACTTTAAGGAGATTTTCTTTCGTTACTTTTAGAGCTGGTACAGCTACATAAGCTGGTGCCGGTTTGCCGAGCAGTGCATAACCGGCAAGGATTGCTTCGGCCACTCCTTGATGGTAGGGCATCTGGGAACCCGAGCCCTTGATAACTCCATCCTTTGCGATTTCCAAAGCAGTATTGGTACCCAAATCCATTGTTGTAATAACTAAATCATGTCTTCCTAAGGCTCGTGCAGAGGCTATAGCACCTTCCGCTACCAAATCCCAGTCAACAAAAATCCCTTTCAAATCAAGGTGTTGAGAAATCATAGCCCCAGCAAGTTCTTTTCCTTCATTTGGATTAGTAAAACCACTTCGGGTTATGATTTGAATGTCAGGATAACTTTCTCGAATCTTTTTTTCAAATGCAGTCAATCTTTGTTTAGTTACAAAAAAATCAGCATTGTAGTATAGGACTCCAATCTTGCCTTTAAAGCCTATTTTTTCTGCCATGATATCGGCTGCATAGACTCCGTTTCCATAATTGTCGGCAGAAACGACGCTTATATAATCTTTACCTGCTTCCAAACCATATGGGGTATTGTCTATAAAAACCAGTTTAACACCTGATTGAGATGCAGTTTTATATACTTCAGATGTTGATAAGGGATCGATGGGAAGACTAACAAGAATATCTGGTTTCTTTGCTAATATCTTTTGAATATCTGCAATTTGTTTATCCGGATTAAGTTGAGCATCAGTTACAGATACGACCCTAATTCCCATTTTGTTAAAAGTAGTCTCCAATCCTTCAATTTGTGCTCTTCCCCAATTATCCCCAGCATAGTGCATGGAAATTGCAGCTGTGTAGTGCATTTCTCTAAGCTTTTTTAAATCTTTCCTTGATAAATGCAGTGTTTTGGCAGAAACAGCTTCCTCTCCATTAGGTCCTGTACTTAAAATGTTATGTTCGGGTATATTTTGATTAATTGTGCTATTTAAAGTTTCATATATAGTTGTTAAGAACTCCTTTACAATAACAGGTTTCGTCACATAATTATCAAATCCCATGCTTAGTGTCTGCTGGATGTCCTGAGGCATTGCATTGGCACTTACAGCAATAACTGCAATGTCTTTTGTCTTTTCATTTGTTCTTAAAAGCTTAAACAGTTCTAATCCATGAATATCAGGAAGGTTCAAATCCAGTAGGATTAAATCTACTTTTTTTTTCCTAGCAAGTTCTAATCCTTCTTTTCCAGATTGTGCTGTTAAAATTGTATAGGAGGACTGCGATTTAAGAATGCTTTTTACCAAGTTTAAATTGGATGGATTATCTTCAATATATAGCAAGCAATAGTGATCGGATTTATCGTTATTTGTTTGAAGGCCCATAATTTCTTCCTCCCATTGTATTGCGGTCTTTAATTCATAGGGAAGAGGGAGACTAAAGTAAAAGTCGCTGCCTATTCCTTTAAGGCTTGTGACACTTATTTTTCCTCCCATTAGCTGGACAAGTTGTTTCACCAGTGATAAGCCTATACCAGTACCTTCTTCCTGTGTTTCTTTAGTTCTGTAAAATGGAACAAACACTTTTTGATATTCCTCAATTGAAAGCCCGATTCCAGTATCAGCAATATGAATAACAGCGTTACTTCTTTTTAAATAAGAGAAAATCATAACTTTACCATCTTCTTGGTTGTATTTAATGGAGTTTTCCAGCAGATTCAGAAAGATTTGTTTCAGACGAATCGGATCAGCTAAAACCGCCATCTTTTGTGATTGATCCAGTTGGTTATGTATTTGAATTCTTTTCTTCTTGGCAAGCGGCTGCATGATATTGATACATTCAGTAATAATGGTATGAAGGTCTACCTCTTTGATTGAAACTTTTAACTGGCCGGTATCTATTCTTGATAGATCTAAAACATCATTAATTAAGTTTAATAAATGTCGTCCCCCGCCTATTATCTCCTGGATAAAGTCACGCTGCTCATCGTTTAAGGAATCATCTATTTCTAACAACTGGGCAAATCCAAGAATTCCATTCAGGGGTGTACGGAGTTCATGGCTCATTTTTGAGAGAAAGTCTGATTTAGCAAGGTTTGCATTTACTGCCTCTTCTTTAGCATAAATAATGGTTTGTTCCATTTTTTTTCGTTCAGTGATATCCGAAATGGTAATAAGTGCAGCCTGTTCCCCATCTTTAGGCATGTTGAGAGGTTTTGAATTTATCGAAACCCATTTGGTACCGGATTCAGGATCAATCACTCCCACAACATAGTTATAAATAGTGATGCCTTTCTGGAGTGTGATTATTCCCGGCAATTGGGAATAGGGGAGGGGGGTGCCGTCTTCTTTTATATATTCAAGTTTATGAAAGTTAGATTCTGTGAAAAAGTCTGATTTAACACCGAATACTGTTTCTGCATTATTATTAAGTGCAATAGTTTTACCTGACTTTCCCTGAATGATAACGTATTCAGACATCGTTTGTAAAACTTCTTTATATAAATTTTCGTTAGGGATGAGTTCCATCTTCTTAGCCTGCCTTTGAACGAGTAGTTGTGTATTTTTATAGTTTTAGTGTTAGTTATAATACACAGAAAAATCATAAAAACTCTTTCAGCAATTACATTAAATTACTTCCTTTAATGCTTTTACATGCTTATACTGAAAGTAGATAATTTGTTGACATTTTCAAAAATGAGTTTTCACTTTAATTATATTAATTTTCCAATAAATTAAAAGCTTTTAACATGAGGTGATTTTATGAGGGTTCTAATTGCAGAGGACCATGCACCATCTAGAAAATTATTGAGGCATCTCATCAAACCATTGCAAAACTTCCAAATTGTTGGAGAAGTTGAAAGTGGTGAGGATTTAATTTGCATGGTAATGAAAGAAAAACCTGACCTCATTTTAGTTGATATTAATATGCCGTTGCTCAATGGGTTGGAGGCTGTGAAATCTTGCAAAAAGATGATGTCGTTTATTCAAGTCATCTTTATCACTGGCCATGATAATTTTGCCTTAGAAGCATTTGATGTAAATGCAATCGATTACATATTAAAACCTATTAATCGTGATCGTTTATATGCAGCTCTAGACCGTGCAGAGGCCTTTTGCAAGCCGGTAGCTGGGAATGAGCAGCCATCTATTAAGAAAGATTTAATGGTTAAACATTCGAATCAGTTTTCTTTTATACCGTTAGACGACATTATATTTATTGAACGGGCTGATCGAAAGGCTGTTATCCATACGGTAGATCAAAAAATTGAGTTAAATGAGGCATTAACGAACCTTGAAGAAAACCTTGATTCTCGCTTTTTTGCCTCCCATCGTTCCTATATTGTTAATTTGCAATATTTAAAGAGAATTGAAACGACAGGGCAAACATATAAAGCCTATTTTAAGAATTATGAGGAGACAGCTAAGATTTCCAAGAATAAGTTATTAGAATTACAAAGAAAAAAAGCGTTGTGAAGGCCTGTAAATTGGACCTCACAACGCTTTTTTTTAATTTATAGTTTTATTGTCCGAATAAACAATTATTATGTCTAAAAAGATTAAATAAAGTTTCCTTTGAAAAAAAAACATGTCGGAAGATGATTAGACGTCATTTATGTAATCGATTACAATTCAAATATAAAATTTGAGAGAACCAAGAACAAAGTTGTCGGAATTTTAGATATAACAAAGAAGGAAAGATTATTTCTGCCAAACTTTGCTAGGTTTTGTGCATGATATTATAAATTATTTTTATGTTTAAGAGGATTGAAACAGTAGTAGTTACAAAAAAAAGACATCGAGTTATACTCTGGGTTTGGCAATGATTTAGAAGTAGAAGGAAAATTGGGGATTTAAACCTTTTGTAAAAGCTGGTGGAAGGATTTTATTTAACTGACTGACCAAACAGATGCAGCAACAATTGGAGAGGCTGCCGAAAGATTTCACTGATGCTTGTGTGTGACGTGAGTATGTAGAGGATTCCAACATCACAACTGTATCGGTTGTACTAAGCGGATCAGAAATGGAACCCAATATATTATCAATTTGGGAAGCGAAAGAATTGGCCTTTTTTGAATTCTCAAAGGTTTTTATCAAGCATGTTCAAGCAACTACCTTATAATGAATTCTGTGTAAAGGCAGGAAGGTAATCTTATTTGTAAGCGATTTCAGTTTTACGATGAAGCTTATTCAAATCGGGTGTTTTTCTATGGAGGCTCAACAAAGTGAAATTAAATTCCGGGCAAAGTTTATAGCGGACTATTGTAAAACAGTCTTGGAAAATGGCTTTATAACTTAAATAATTCATTAAAAGTAATGTTCTATTAAGTTTACATTTATGAAAAGGGGGTGGTGCCATACTTATAGATTGTAAGGTAGTACCGACAAGACGAGGTTCAACTAAATAATTACTATAGGGGGGAATCAAATGAAAAAGAGTTTTTCTATTATAGTTTTACTTTTACTTGTTTTAAGTGTTTTTCTTGCAGGGTGTGGCGTAAAAAAATCTACAACTGAACAAGCGGGCACGAAAAATAATGAAAACTACTCAGAAACAGCTTCAGGACCATTAACGATCAATCCAAAGATTCCTGATGTAGCGGTACAAGATAAAGGGCCGAACGGAGAACAGGCCGTTTCAGCTAAGACATTGCAGCTTACGGAAGATGAGCTAAAGAAGATTAAAGAAGGTAATTATAAAGCGGCGATTGTTATGCACTACTCTGGTACTGACTATATGAATGCCGCAGTTGGTGCGATGAAGGATACATTTAAGAAGATGGGCGTCAAGATCGTTGCTGTAACAGATGCACAGTTTAAAGCGGAAAAGCAAGTAAATGATATAGAAACTGTTTTAGCGAAAAAGCCGGACATTATGATTTCTGTTCCAGTTGATGCCGTATCTACTGCACCAGCTTATAAAAAGGCTGTTGCTCAAGGCGTAAAGTTAGTATTCATGGATGGTGCCGCACAAGGTTTAGTTGCAGGTAAAGATTACATCAGTATTGTGTCTGGTGACAACATGGGTAACGGAGCAACAGCAGCTGACGTTATGGCTGAAAAACTTGGCGGAAAGGGTAAAGTCGGCATTGTGTATCACGATGTAAACTTCTTTGTAACCAAAAACCGTTCTGATGCTTTTGAAAAAAGAATCAAAGAAAAATATCCAAATATTGAGATTGTCGTAAAAAGTGGGATTACTGGTCCAAATCAGGCAGAAGAAGTAGCATCTGCTATGTTGACAAGACACCATGATATTGATGGTATCTTCGCTCCATGGGATGTACCATCTGAAGGTGTTATGGCTGCAGCAAGAACGGCTGGCAGGGATGACCTAGTTGTTACAACGGTTGACTTAGGTACAAACGTAGCAATCTCCATTGCACAAGATGGAATTGTTAAAGGTCTTGGAGCACAGCTGCCATATGACCAAGGTGTAGCACAAGCGATCCTTGCCGGCTATGCCATATTAGGAAAAGAAGCACCCGCGTATGTTGCTTCACCATCAATCAAAGTTACGAAAGAGAATGTATTAGATGAATGGAAGTTAATCTACGGAACAGAGGCTCCTGACACAGTAAAAAATGCGATGAAATAATAAAAAAAAGGATAGAGGGTGAACTTGGATGGAACAACCGATTCTCGAAATGAGAGGTATTAATAAAGCTTTTAATGGGATTACCGTTTTAAACGATGTCCATTTTTCCGTCAAAAAAGGTGAAGTTCACGCCTTGATGGGGGGAAATGGTGCCGGAAAATCGACGTTAATGAAAATCCTCACAGGCGTATACTCTGCAGATAGCGGCGAGATTATAATTGAAGGAAAATCGGTAAGTATTAAAAGTTATGATGATGCTCAAAAGAATAATATATCGATGATTTTCCAAGAGTTTAGTTTAATTCCTACTCTTACCGTCGCCCAAAACATCTATCTTACTCGTGAGAAGAAAACGTCATTAGGGATGCTCGATGATAAGGATTGTGAGAAGAAAACAGAAAAATTGCTAGAAGAATTAGGCGTAGATATTAGATCAAATAATGTAGTTCAAAATTTGGGGGTTGGCTATTGGCAGATGACGGAAATTGCCAAAGCACTTTCCCAAGAAGCAAAGATTCTCATTATGGATGAGCCAACCTCGTCCTTAACCAAAAACGAAACGGAAGTACTCTTTAGTTTTATTAACAAGTTGAAAGCAAAAGGTTATTCCATCATCTATATTTCTCACCGGATGGATGAAATCTTTGAAATATGCGACCGAATCACGATTATGCGTGATGGCCGATATATCACAACAGAAAAATGCAGTGAAACTGATCTTGATACTGTAATTTCACATATTGTCGGTATGCAATTTGACCAAGCTTTCGAATGGAAAGAACGTTCCTACGCAACCGACGTGCCGCCCATTTTTGAAGTAAGAAACTTAAATGCCGAACATGTCCAGGATATTAATCTTAAAATTCAGCCGGGTGAAATTGTCGGAATCGCCGGCTTGATGGGAAGCGGAAGAACAGAATTACTTCGAAATCTCTTCGGGATTGATCCCATTGATGGTGGAGACATCTACATCAATGGTCAAAAACAATCCATTAAGAATCCTAAGAATGCCATAGAAGCCGGACTTGCACTGATTCCGGAGGACCGGCGGATGCAAGGATTGGTCCTTGAACATAGTGTCAAGGATAATATGATTCTTCCAATTCTTTCGAAGGTGAAAAAAGGAGCTTTTATTGATAGTAAGAAATCCAATGAGATTAGTAATGAATTTGTAAGGAAGTTAAATATTAAAACGGATAATATTTTTAAAAAGGCAGGGTTGTTATCGGGCGGTAATCAGCAAAAAATCGTTCTAGCTAAATGGCTGGCGAACGACCCTATTGTCTTGATGTTGGATGAACCAACGATTGGTGTGGATATTGGTGCAAAAACGGAAATTGTGGAGATTATTAGAGCTATGGCCGAAAACGGCAAGGCAATCCTTGTGGTCTCTTCCGAACTTCCAGAACTGCTTGCTTTAAGTGATCGTGTCATCGTTATGCATGATGGGAAAATTAAAAAGGAAATGACCCGCAGGGAAATTAAATCAGAGGAGGAATTACAATATGCAATCCAAGGTTTCTAGTATTCAAAAGACAGCAGTTCCTGCTTTGAAAGGCTTCGAGTGGCGCAATTATATTGTCTATTTTGCCTTCGTAGGAGTATTAATCTATTTTTCTATCAGCTTAAGCGATGAAGGATTTTTAACATCAGGAAACTTATTAAATATTGTTAGACAAACAGCCACCATTTCTTTAATGGCGTTGGCAATGACATTTGTTATTAGTACAGGGGAGATTGACCTTTCTGTTGGTTCCATTGCTGCCCTTTCTTCACTCGTCGGTGCATTAGCCATCCAAGCGGGTTATGGCATTATTGGTGGACTCATCGGCGGTGTAGGTACTGGACTTGCGGTTGGATTAATCAATGGTTTGCTTGTTACAAAAGTAGCGATTCCTTCCTTCTTGGTAACACTGGGAACGATGGGAGCCGTTAAAGGTGCTGCGATGTGGGTTACAGATACTGCTCCAGTTCCGATTGTAGACGCAAATTTCAATTTCATCTTTGGTTCAGGGGACATTGGTCCAATTCCAGTTTTACTTATTTGGACTTTAGTATTTACAGTGATTGCCCATATATTACTTCGTAAGACATCATTTGGCCGCCAGGTATTGGCAACAGGCGGTAACGAAAATGCTGCTAGATTCTCTGGTGTAAAGACAATGAAAATCAAGCTAATAGTTTTCCTTGCAACGGGTTTAATGGCTGGTTTAGCTGGCCTTCTCTATGCGGGCCGTATGAATGCCGGACGTTTCTCCTTCGGTGAAGGAGATGAGCTTTCTGTCATCGCTGCGGTTATTCTTGGTGGAACAAGTTTGTTTGGAGGTGTAGGCACGATTATCGGAACGATTGTTGGTTCCTTAATGATTGGTACGATCAATAATGGTTTGATTATCATGGGTCTGGATGTCAGCCAGCAAATGATTATCAAAGGGATTATCATTATCTTGGCGGTGGCCTTCGGTAAGAAAGCGTTGAAGAGGTAATTTTTAATAGAGGTTTCCACGGAATAAAAGCAAAATTCTGCGGAATTCCCTTGGAAATTGACGAAATTAATGAGAAAACCGGCGGAATTCTTTTCAAAAAAAGCGGAATGACCCTATAAGGTCTATAAATTTGCATCCTTAAATAATACGATCAACTTTTGAACAGGAGGAAGAAAGGTGGAGAAGATTAAAGTTGGTATCATCGGTACTGGTTTTATCGGGCCGACTCACATAGAAGCCATCAGAAGGCTTGGTTTTGTAGAAGTAGCTGGTTTGGCGGAAACCAGTCAAGAAATGGCTGAAAAAAAGGCAGCTGAGCTTGGAATTCCGAAGGCCTTTGGTGATTACCGAGAAATGCTGAAAGACAGCGAAATCCAGGTCGTGCACAATTGCACACCAAATCATCTTCATTTTGCCATTAATAAAGAGATTATTTTAGCTGGAAAGCATGTTGTCTCAGAGAAACCACTTGCTATGAACAGTGATGAATCAGCAAAATTGTTGGAGTTAGCACAAAAACAAGGCGTCATCCATGCGGTGAACTTTAATTACAGACAGCATGCGAGTGTACAAAACTTAAAAGCGAAAATCACTGAAGGTGATCTTGGGAAAGTGAACTTGGTTCACGGAAGCTACTTGCAGGACTGGTTATTATATGAAACAGACTACAACTGGCGTTTGGCGCCGGAAGTAGGAGGAAAGTCACGCGCAGTAGCGGACATTGGTTCCCATTGGTGTGATACCGTCCAATTTGTAACAGGCAAAAGGATTGTCGAAGTTTTTGCTGATTTAGCAACTGTTGTTCCAGTAAGAAAAAAACCGACAGGAAACGTAGCTACTTTTGGGGGACAGAAGAAGGAAGATATGAAATATGAAGATGTACCAATTAATACAGAAGATTATGCATCTGTTCTTGTCCGGTTTGAGGATGGATCTAGAGGAGTCCTTACTGTATCTCAAGTCAGTGCGGGACGGAAAAATAGATTAAGCTTTGAGATTAATGGAAGTCAAGCTTCAATATTCTGGAACCAGGAAGAACCAGAGAAGCTATGGATCGGGCACCGGGATAAAGCAAATGAAGTTCTATTAGCGGATCCGGCGTTGTTTTTACCGGAGTCAAGGTCTGCTATTCATCATCCTGGAGGGCATAACGAAGGCTGGCCGGATGCATTAAAAAATATGATGTTCAATTTTTACACATTTGTTCGCGACGGCAAAAGTCTGAAAACAGACAAGCCTAATTTTGCAACATTTGCAGATGGGCACCTTTCGATGTGTATCACAGACGCAATCTTAGAAAGTAACCAGCAGCAGAAATGGGTGAAGGTTCAGGCTAGCAAGGAGTTACCTGCGTGAAATTAGGTGTATTTACCCCCTTGTATCAGAACCTGCCTTTTGAGGAAATGTTGGATAAGCTGGTAGCCATGGGTGTGGAGGCTGTTGAATTGGGGACAGGGAATTATCCCGGCAATCATCACTGTAATCCGGATGAATTGCTTGAATCTCCTGAAAAAAGAAAATTATTCCTGAGAGCGCTTGAAACTAGGGGAATAACGATCAGCGGCTTAAGCTGCCACGGTAACCCACTTCATCCAAATGTAAACATTGCTCAAGAGTCACATGACGTTTGGCGAAAAACGATATTACTTGCAGAACTTTTGGAAGTTCCTGTTATCAATGGTTTCTCTGGCTGTCCGGGTGATCATATAAGTGCAAAAAATCCAAACTGGGTTACATGCTCATGGCCTCCGGAATATTTAGAAGTGCTGAACTGGCAATGGAATGAAGTCGTTATTCCTTATTGCAAAGAGGAAACAAAATTTGCGAAGTTGCATGGCATTAATCAAATAGCTTTTGAGATGCACCCAGGATTTGTAGTTTATAATCCTGAAACTCTACTAAAGTTAAGAGAGCATGCCGGCGAAAACATTGGTGCAAACTTTGATCCGAGCCACCTTGTTTGGCAAGGAATTGACCCGGTCGAAGCCATCAAAAAGCTTGGCAGAGAAAATGCGATTTTCCATTTTCATGCGAAGGACACTTATTTAGATTAAGCAAATATCAAGATTAATGGTGTTTTAGATACAAAGCATTATAGCCAAATTGTAGACCGCTCTTGGACATTTAGATCAGTCGGATACGGCTCGGACGAAAAAATGTGGAAAGACATAGTAAGTGCCCTTCGAGCGGCTGGATACGATTATGTCATTTCCATCGAACATGAAGATATGCTTGCTTCCACCGACGAGGGACTAAGCAAAGCTATTACTCTCTTAAAAAGGGCCATGTTCAAGGAGAAAATTACGAAGATGTGGTGGGATTAATTTTTTGGAAGCATGGGGACGGTTCTCTTGCTTCCAAAAGGAGGGGCTGTTTCCTCCGGCAGCTCATGTCAAGGAAATATGATAGGATAATTGTTTTTCAAAATTAATGATGAATGATTGGAGGCAGTAAGATGACAACAATGAATGCAGTATTTTTTCCAGGAGATAAAAAGGTAGAGATTCGCCAGGTTGAAATTCCAACGCCTGGCCAAGGGGAAGTATTAATTCAGTTAAAAGCATCAGCGATCTGCCGAAGCGATATGAGCTTATATTATGGAACTTCCGTTTTTGAAGGAACAAAATGCGGATGCACGGTACCAGGGCATGAACCTGCAGGAGTTATCACGGAAGTAGGAGCTGGCGTTTCCAATTACAAAGCGGGTGACCGAGTTGCTGTTTACTTAGCTCTTGGCTGTGGTGAATGTGCACATTGTAAGAGTGGCTACAAAATGTTCTGCAAAGAATTTAAATGTATCGGCTTTGACTCTCACGGCGGTGACGCAGAGTACATGGTGGTTCCAGCTGAAAACTGTATGAGACTGCCAGATAGCATGAGTTTTGTAACAGCAGCTGTTTCAACTGACGCTGTAGGAACCCTTTACCATGCCCAAAAGAGATTAGGAATTTCTGGAAGAGACTATCTTGTTATTTTTGGAATGGGACCTATGGGCGGCGCTGGTGTGATGATCGCTAAAGGATTAGGAGCAACCGTTATTGCTGTTGATATGCTGGATGAGCGCTTGGAGCTTGCAAAGGAATTGGGTGCGGATTATACGATCAATGGTAAAACAATGAATGTTCAAGAAGAAATCGCGCGTATTACAAAGGGTCTTGGTGCAGATGCTGCGATTGATTGTTCCGGAAGCCCTTACGGTGAGAATGATGCATTAGATTGCGTGAGAGCACATGGACGTGTCGCTTTTATCGGGGAAAGTAAAGAGACAACAATCAAACCAAGTGCGCAATTAATTCGAAAACAGATTTCTGTAATGGGTTCTTGGTACTTCCCAATTCAAGAATTTGATGAAATTGCGGAGTTTATTGTTAGAAAGAATCTGCCTATAGAAAAGTTGGTTACTCACCAATTTAAATTGGAAGAAGCGGAAACAGCTTTCCGTATGTTTGATGAAAGAAAGACTGAAAAAGCTGTGTTTGTTTGGGAATAATCACATTGAATAACAAGACTTAATTTTTGAGGAGGATCAAAAAATGAAACTTTCATTTAATACTTGGGTTTATAATTCCTTTCCATCCATGTTGCCCTTTTATCCATTAGAAGAAGTGATTAGTCGAATTGCTTCATTTGGATATGATGGAATTGAAATAGGTTGTGCGAGTCCGCATGCATGGCCTGATTATCTATCCACACAAAGACGTAAGGAAATTCTTCAGCATTTAAAAAGAAAGAATCTTAATGTAGCTGCTATGCTTCCCGCACCTGGAGGAGGACCTGGAGTGAATCCAAGTTCAGCTTTGAAAGAAGAGCGTGAATTTACGATCAATCATTATAAGGAAGTCATTCGTTTAGCGCATGATTGGGAATGCCCAACTGTGATGTGGCTTGCCGGCTGGTTTGGTTTTGGGATGAACAAACAAGAAGCATGGAAGTATAGCCGCGAAGGTTTACAAGATGTGGCAAAATATGCGAAAGACCTTGGAATCACATTAGTAGTTGAACCTCAAGCTGCTGATTGTAATTTAATTGAATCGGCAGATGATGCCCTGCAGTTGGCAGAAGAATCAGCTGAATCCAATGTGAAAGTGATGTTTGATACGTTCCATGCCCTATATCGTAATGAAGTACCGAGTGATTATGTTTATAAAATGAAAGATAAGTTGCATCATGTTCATATTTCAGATGACGATCGTTTACCGCCTGGACAAGGAACGGTAAATTGGGATTCCGTATTAAAAGCATTAAAGGAAATCGATTACAAGGGCTACCTCTCCATGGAAATTGGATTTGGTACTAGAAAAGCAGATCCTGATTGGTATGCAAAAACATCCATTGATTACTTGACAGAAAAGTTAAAAGGAATTGGATGTAAGTAATAATCTAATTGAACAAAGCATTATCCGGGCGAATGCAGTACGTTTAAATGCCACTGATTCGCCTAGTTAATCTATTTAAAAGGGCTAATAATAAGAATAAGTGTTTTCCCCTCTTTATAAGTGAATTTAAAACCAAAATTTAATCGATTATATAATCACCAAGAAAAGCAGTGAAAAATTAATTAACGGAAAATTGTAATCGATTACATTATATAGGAGGATGTGATACATAAAAACGATAAAAATACTTCAGTATTTCTATCAATGGATTAAAAGTTACAACGATGAAAAGGGGACAAGTCATGAAAAAGTTACTAAGTGTTTTTACTATGATTCTACTAATCACTAGCGTCGCACTTGTCGGCTGTGGCAAGAATAGCACAACTAGCAGCGCAAGCAAAGAGACAGAGAACACAAAAATAGAAGAAACAACCGCAAGTTCAGGCCCAATAACGATTAATCAAGATATACCCCATCAGGAAATTTTAAGTAAAGGTCCTAGTGGAGAATCCGCTGTTTCAGCAAAAACATTGCAGCTTACTGAAGAAGAGGTGCAAAAGATCAAAGAAGGCAAATACAAAGCGGCCATTGTCATGCATTATGCTGGTAATGACTGGGCAACAGCACAAATCAATGGCTTAAAAGCAACTTTTGCAAAGATGGGAATTAAAGTCGTAGCTGTAACTGATGCCCAGTTCAAGGCTGAAAAACAAGTATCCGACATCGAAACAGTTTTAGCTAAAAAGCCGGATATTATCGTGGGGATACCAGTAGACCCTATTTCAACTGCATCCGCTTTTAAGAAAGCGGCAGATGCAGGAGTCAAAGTCGTATTCATGGATAATAAACCAAAAGGATTAGAAGCCGGCAAGGATTATGTGAGCGTTGTATCTGCAGACAACTATGGCAATGGTGTTCAAGCAGCTGAAATCATGGCAAAACAGCTTGGTGGAAAAGGGAAGATCGGCGTAATCTATCATGATGCCGATTACTTTGTGACCAAACAGCGTACAGAAGCCTTTGAAAAAACAATCAAAGAAAAATATCCGAGCATCAAAATCGTTGAACACGGTGGAATCATTGGCCCTAACGATGGGGAAAAAGTAGTATCAGGTATGCTTACCAAAAACCGTGACCTTGATGGAATATTCGTCGTTTGGGACGTTCCAGCTGAAGGTGCATTAGCAGCAGCCCGTACTGCAGGAAAGAAAGATTTTGTCATTACGACCATTGATTTAGGGACAAACGTAGCTTTAGACATTGCATCAAATGGTTTGATTAAAGGTCTCGGTGCCCAGCTGCCATATGACCAGGGGATTTCAGAAGCGATATTAACAGGTTATTCTTTACTTGGTAAAGAAGCACCTGCTTATGTAGCCGTTCCTGCTTTAAATGTAACGAAAGAAAATGTATTAGATGCATGGAAACTTGTTTACCACCAAGAGGCACCTAAGTCCATTCAAGGGGCAGCTAAATAATAAAACACTATTATTATCTAAATCTATTATTGGGGGCTACTATGAAAAAACTTACTTCACTAATCGTTACGATACTCTTAATTAGCAGTTTGGCTCTTCTGGGGTGTGGAAAACAAAGTTCAACTACTTCAGGTCAGCAAAAAGAAGGTAAATTAGCATCAGCAGAAGTCACTTATCCTCTTACCATTAACCCTGAAATACCAAGCGATCAGAAAATTTTAAGTACAGGTCCAAATGGAGAAACAGCCACACCTGCAGCAACTTTGCAATTGTCTGAAGAGGATGTAAAGAAAATTAAAGAAGGTAAATTCAAAGCGGCTATTTCCATGCACTATGCAGGAAATGACTTCTCAACTGCCATCATCAATGGTGTAAAAGACACTTTTGAAAAAATGGGCATCAAAGTTGTGGCCGTTACGGATGCACAATTTAAGCCTGAAAAACAAATTTCAGATATCGAAACCATCATGGCTAAAAAGCCAGATATTATCGTAGCTTTGCCGGTTGATCCAGTTGCTACTGCTCCCGCTTTTAAAAAGGCTGCGGAAGCCGGTGTAAAGCTAGTCTTCATGGATAATGTACCAAAAGGCTTCAAAGCTGGAAAAGATTATGTCAGCGTTGTTTCATCAGATAACTATGGAAACGGTATCTTTGCCGGTGAAATTATGGGTGAAAAACTAAAAGGAAAAGGAAAAATCGGTGTTATTTTCCACGATGTTAATTTCTTTGTAAATAACCAACGTAAAGAAGCATTTGAGAAAACCATTAAAGAAAAATATCCAAATATTAAAATTGTGGCGCATAGTGGAATTATCACTCCTAACGATGCTGAAAAAGTAGCTTCAGGTATGTTAACAAAATACAAAGATTTAGATGGGATTTTTGCGATTTGGGATGTACCAGCGGAAGGAACACTTGCTGCAGCTCGTACAGCAGGGAAAAATGATTTAGTTATCACTACAGTTGATTTAGGAACGAACGTAGCGCTTCAAATTGCTTCTGGAGGGAATGTAAAAGGTCTTGGAGCACAGTTACCATATGAAAACGGAGCTGCACAGGCTCTTGTTGCCGGATATTCATTACTTGGCCAACAATTAGATCCATACTATGTTGTTCCATCGATGAAAGTTACAAAGGAAAACGTCTTAAAGGTTTGGAAAATGGCTTATCGTCAAGATGCCCCAGAAGTTATTCAAAAGGCTGCAAAATAGTAATCGCTTAACCAGTCAGAAAAGAGATTACAAACTTCCTAGAAAAGAAGTTAAAGAGTGGCGGCTTTTACATGCGGCCACTCTTTAAAACCCATAGGAAGTGTACACAGACAAAATAGTGATAAGGAGATGTTCAAATGATTAAGTACTCTTACAACACGCTAGTATATGCAGGAGAAGATATTGAAACTAGTATTGCTAGACTCGCTAAATATGGCTATAACGGTGTGGAATTTGTAGGCGAGCCAGAGCAACTGGATGCAGACCGCATTAAAGGTTTATTGGAAAAATATAATATTGAAGCTTCCACTATTTGTGCCATTTATAACGCTGAAAGAGATTTAGTTTCTAGTAAAGAAAATATTAGAAGAAATGCAGTCGAGTATTTAAAAAGCTGCGTTGATTTTGCCAGCAAAATCGGTGCAAAAGGAATCTCCCTGACTCCAACTGCTTGTATGAAAATTTATGGAGAAGCAGATTACGAAACAGAATTGAAATGGGCTGAGGAAGGAATACGAGAAGCTGGTATTTATGCTGGGGAACATGGGGTTCGTTTGACAGTAGAAGCATGGAACCGCTATGAAAACTACTTAATCAATCGATTAGACCAATCACTTGAGCTGGTCAATCGTGTGAATCTGCCAAGCGTAGGTGTGATGGGTGATACCTATCATATGAATATTGAAGAAGTCGATATTGCGGATACGATCAGAATGGTTGGAGACAAATTATATCACCTTCACATCGCCGATAGTAATCGAGCGGCACCAGGTCGCGGTCATATTGATTTTGAGCCAATCGCTCAGGCTTTACATGATATTAACTATAGCGGTTATTTAACAATGGAGCTACTACCTCCGTTTGCCGATCCTTTTAATGGCACTAGATGTGAAGAATTTTATGATCAATATACAGAAGAGTCAATCGTTTTTCTAAAAAAGTTATTTAAGGAGGAAAGATAAGATGGCACAAGATATACTAGTAAATAATCAAAATCCAGAAGCAGACTTTGATCAAAAAGTAATGAAAGCTGCTGTGTTGTACGGTAAAGGAGATTTAAGATTAGAAGACGTACCGATTCCTGAAATTGGGGGCACAGATGTACTGATAAAAGTGAAGTATACTGCAATCTGTGGTACTGACCCACATATTTATGAAGGTCGTTTTCCCGCAAAACTTCCATTAATCTTAGGTCATGAATTTTCTGGTGAAGTGGTAAAGGTTGGTTCTCAAGTTAGTTTTGTACAGCCAGGTGATCGCGTGACTGCAGATATCAATATTAGCTGTGGCACATGCTATTATTGCCGCCATGGCCAAAAATTACATTGTGAAAAAATTACTCAATTAGGGGTACATGTCAACGGAGCATTTGCAGAATACGTAAGAGTTCCTGAGAGCAATATTCATAAGTTACCTGAGTCTATGTCATGGATCCATGGAGCCTATATTGAGCCATTAGCATGTGCAATCAGCGGTCAGGATAAAGCCGATATTCAATACGGTGACACAGTTGCTATTATTGGCGGCGGCCCTATGGGTATCGCTCATGCCTTACTTGCACAACTAAAGGGTGCAAGTAAGGTAATCCTTTCAGAACTAAATCCTGCCAGAATTGAATCAGCCAAAAATATCAGTGTGGAATATGTCATCAATGCAGGTGAAGAGGATCCTGTTGAAGCTGTTAAAAGATTAACAGACGGACGTGGTGCTGACGTTGTTATCGAAGCAGTAGGATCTGCTTATACGTACGCGCAAACATTTAAATTGGTAAGAAAAGGCGGGAAAATCCTTGTTTATGGAGCCGCCCCTGCAGATGTTTCGATTCCTGTAAGTCCATTTGAAATTTATAGCCGGGAATTAACGATTGTTTCCTCCTATGCAGGAACATATGATACATTCTCTAAAGCTATTGATTTAATCGCAAGCAAACGTTTCGATCCAACTCCAATCCTTACGAATCATTTTGAATTTGCGGATGTTAAAGAAGGAATTGAAACAGCAGAGCATAATAAGGATATCCTTAAAACTGTAGTTAAAATCTCAGATTAATTTATAGGTAAGCAGGGTTCTCAACGGTTGGTTTGAGAACTCTGATTTTTTCATAATCTAAAGAGGTGAATTCAAATGTTCAAATATAGTACCACGCAATGGATATACGGAAATGAAAGTTTAGAAGATAGCTTAAAAAGGTTGGAAAAATATGGTTATCAAGGAGTCGAACTCGCTGGCGAGCCGTATACCATTGATATTGAAGAAACGAAAGAACTCTTAAAAAAGTATGAACTTGAATGCAGTTCTATTTGTGGAATTTTTACCCCTGAAAGGGATCTTTCCTCATCAAACGACGAAATTAGAAAACAGGCAGTCGAATATGTGAAAAGATCGGTTGATTTAGCGAAGACTTTACATGCATCAACCCTAATTGTCGTTCCTACTTGTGTTGGTAAACTTAGCCCAGAAACGACGCTTGAGGAAGAATGGAATAATGCCATTCAAAGTGTGAAAGAGGCGGGGCTGTATGCAAAGGAACAAGGAATCACCATAACCATTGAAGCATTAAATCGTTATGAAACTTACTTAGTTAATAACCTCACCTTAGCCTTACGTTTTGTGGAGGAAGTGAATGTAGAAGGTGTAGGGATTATGGCGGATTTGTTCCACATGAGCATAGAAGAACGTGATATGACGGGATCGATAAAGAAAATATCACGTTATCTTGCACATGTACACATCGCTGATAACACAAGGGAGGCTGCTGGACTAGGACAAACGAATTTTGCACCAGTGATTTCCCTGCTTAAAGAACTTGGTTATAAGGGTTATATTACGATGGAGTTCCTACCTGCCGTGTCAAATCCTTATGTGGCTTCAGGCCTTCAAGGGGAAGCTAATGTTTTTGATGACTTCACAAAGCAATCTATTAAACATATGAAGGAAATTGTTGAAGCACTATCATAAAAGATATTAAGTATAAAAGGTGGAATTTATAGATGATTATTATTCATGCGTACTTTAAAGTGGAACCTCAACAACGTCAAGTATTCCTGGATCAGGCTAACCTAGTAGCGGAACCATCTCCAGCAGAAGAAGGTAATATTAGCTATGAATATTTTGAAAATCCAAAACAGCCTAATACCTTTGTATTTGTGGAAAAGTGGAAGAATCAAGCAGCGATTGGTGTTCACGAAGCGACCGCTCATTTTCAAAACTTCATTAATATTGTCCCTGGACTATTAAGTGAACCAATCCAAGTACAACTTTTCGATGCAAGCGAGATAAAAGGTGCCTAACTCTTAGTAGCTGTCCTTGTGTTATTAGTAATGAAAGAAAATGTATTAGATACATGGTAATTAAAATCACCAAAAATCTATTCAAGGTGCCGTAAAATAAACAATCAGCTGTAAAAATAAAGAGGCTCGATTCGGATGCCCCGAGCGATTGGGCAAGCAGTATCCATCGTTGGTGGACTTGTTTTGGGACAGGCCGCGGTGCAAGCTGGGATTGTGTCCTCAGCGATGGTGATTGTTGTATCGATTACAGGGATCGCTAGTTTTGCGACTCCAGCCTTCAATATCGCAATATCTGTCCGTTTGTTCCAATTTTTGATAATGTTTTTTGCGGTAACCTATGATTTTTATGGGATTGCCATCATTAATATCATGATTATCGCCCATTTGTACGGCTTGTGTTCTTTTGGCATCCTTTATATGGCTTCACTCGACCTAGATTGATGAATCAAGAAAATATGACAAGAATGGATGCGGGGATCCATCCTGAACCTCCTGATCAAAAAAGGGGGACGAAAATGAAAAATAAATGACTAATCCGGATCGTTCTGTTGTTCGAGATGTTGGCTCTATTATCAGGATGCTGGAATGAACGGGAGCTTAATGAGCTTGCGATTGTTATGGCAATGGGGGTTGATAAAATGGAAAAGACCAATAATTATCAAGTAGCTTTTCAGGTTGTTAATCCAGGAGCTATTGCATCGTGACAAACAGGTGGAAAGTCGCACCTGTAACGGTCTTTACGGGGACTGGAAAGACCTTTGAAGAAGGCAGATTTATTATCAAATACATACCTGCCTATTTTTTGTGTTGTGATTCCTGGGATTCGCTTAGTTATGGATCTTATTCGGAAACGAATGAATCGATCTCGAACTAATATCACCGCTGATTAGTTGGATAGGTAAACCTTTTTTATGCCTTTCTTGTATACTTTCTTTTTTTTAAATAAATATAAATTGGTGGAAGGACAAAGGTCAGCAAAAAGGCAAACCCAATAAGATATTTGGGGTATGTCATCACAAGAAACGGTTTTTTTAAATTTTGCATAGCGATTGATAACTTAATTGCCATCATAAAATCTATTACAAAAGAAAAAGCAATACTTATTAAAATAATGATGAAAAAGAGTACGAAAATTTTCATGGTATTCCCGCTTTGAAAAGTTGTCTGTTGTAACGATAAATTGGATATAATTGAGGTTTATGTTTTTTTGAATTCCTATATAAAAAACGCCTCACCTCTAGTAAACTTTTCTAATCCATATTTTTTTATACAACATAGATGTTGATGTTACCCAAACCTATTTTAAAAGGCTTTTTTGCTATTAAATTTTCTAAGAATGAGACAGTTTGTGTACAATATTCATTTTTTCATTTATGTAAAGCTATTGTATTTATCTATGTAATCGATTACAATGAATGCAAACGAACATTGAAGGGGAAAGCAATACATGGTCAGAATTGCGGATGTTGCAAAAATGGCAAATGTTTCAACGGCCACAGTATCCAGAGTCATAAGTAATGCAGGGACTGTAAAAAAAGAAACAGCTGAAAAAGTTTTAGAAGCCATAAAAAAATTAAATTACCAGCCTAATATGCTGGCAAGACAATTGAGAAGATCTGAAACCAAAACAATTCTTGTGGTGGTTCCTGATATAACTAATACTTTCTTTTCTGCGGTGCTTCGCGGAATTGAATCCGTTGCGATCGAAAACGGATATCAAGTACTTCTAGGAGATGCGCGAAACGATGTCGAAAGCGAAACTAGTTTTTTAACAATATTAGGTCAGAAAAAAGCAGATGGGTTGATATTATTAACGGCAAGGACCAATCAAAAAATATTAGAAGATTTATCCGAGGATTACCCTGTAGTATTGGCGTGTGAATACTATGAGGGTTCTAAGCTGCCTACGGTCTCTATTGATAATGTTAGCAGTGCAAGAAAGGCAACTGAATATTTAATTAGCTTAAACCACAAGAGAATTGGACATATTTCTGGACCCTTGAATATTGTCGTTGGACGAGATCGATGTAGGGGGTTTCATCAAGCAATGGCGCAACACGGCCTGTCTGTGGATCCAAGTTTGGTACAGGAAGGCGAATTCTCTTTTGAAAGTGGATTTAATTTAATGATGAAATTTTTGTCACTAGAGAGTCCTCCTACAGCCCTTTTTGCCGGTAATGATGAAATGGCTATGGGTGCCATTAAAGCCGCTAAATCTAAAGGTTTAAGAGTTCCAGAAGATTTATCTGTTGTAGGCTTTGATGATATTCAATTTGCATCAATTTTTGAACCTGCTCTAACAACCGTGGCACAGCCAACGTTTGATATGGGTCAAAAAACGATGCGTTTACTGTTAAAATTAATTAAAGATGAAGAATTAGAGAAATACCAATTTATTCTTCCTGATACACTCATTGTCCGTGAATCATGCAAAGAACTTACCATAGAAGAGTAGTTTAGCCTATTCCTGTTAAAATTAAAATAATGATATAAAGGGAGTGAACTTAATAATGGTTCACTCCCTTTATATCATTATTAGGGGACCAGCGATTCTATTGGTTCCAGAACAGTTTTTATCATTCTGATTAAAAAAGAATCGAGGAAGTTTTAAAAAAATATTGAATTCTATAATGTAATCGATTACAATAAAGATGTCGAAAAAAAAATTAAAATATTTTAGTGATAATTGAAAAGGTATTTTATTCTAAAAGGTTATTTCTTAATTTAAAAGTATAAATGAATTCAAATTTTTTTCGACAAAAATGTAATCCATTACATTTATAAGAATTTGAAGGATAGTAAATTATTTATTTACTAGGACTAAACACATATTTTTTTACAACGCAGTGTAACCGATTACATCAAATGACTTCTACTCATTCTTGAGTGAATCGAAAAGTTCGATTGGAGGACGGAAAACAAATGGAAAAAATAAAAGTAGGAATCATCGGGACAGGTTTCATTGGCCCGACACATATTGAAGCAATCAGAAGACTTGGATTCGTGGAAGTCGTAGCATTAGCCGAGACGAATCAAGAACAAGCGGAAAGAAAGGCAGCTGATCTTGGAATTCCGAAAGCATACGGAGATTACCGTGAAATACTGCGTGACAGCGAAATTCAGGTAGTTCATAATTGTACCCCAAACCATGTGCACTTTGCGATCAATAAAGAAATTATTTTAGCAGGTAAACATGTGATCTCAGAGAAACCACTTGCGATGAATAGTGAAGAATCAGCGGAATTGTTGACATTGGCTCAAAAACAGGGTGTTGTACATGGTGTGAACTTTAATTACAGACAGCATGCGAGTGTGCAAAACCTTCGAGCTAAAATTGCTAACGGTGACCTTGGGAAAGTGAATTTGGTTCACGGAAGCTATTTGCAAGATTGGTTACTATATGAAACGGATTTTAACTGGCGTTTAGCACCGGAAGTCGGCGGAAAATCTCGCGCAGTATCAGATATCGGGTCTCATTGGTGTGACACCGTTCAATTTGTTACCGGTAAAAAGATTGTAGAAGTATTTGCTGATTTAGCAACGGTCATTCCAGTTAGAAAGAAAGCAATTGGAAGTGTGGCCACTTTCAGCACACAAAGTACTGAAGATGTAGAATATGAAGATATTTCAATCAATACAGAAGACTATGCATCCGTACTAGTTCGTTTTGAAGATGGATCAAGAGGAGTCTTCACTGTTTCACAAGTAAGTGCAGGCCGAAAAAATCGACTAAGCTTTGAGATTAATGGCAGCAAGAGTTCTGTATATTGGAACCAAGAAGAGCCTGAAAAATTATGGATGGGGCACAGGGATAAGCCGAATGAAATCCTGCTTGCCGATCCAGCACTCTTCTCACCGGAAGCAAAATCAGCCATCCATCATCCTGGCGGACATAATGAAGGCTGGCCGGACGCTTTGAAAAATATGATGTTCAATGTTTATACGTTTATTCGTGAAGGCAAAGATCCGCTCCAGGATAAACCGAATTTCGCCACATTTGAAGACGGTCATACTTCAATGGCGATTACGGATGCCATTCTGGAAAGTCATGAACAACAAAAATGGGTGAAGGTTCATGCGAATAAGGAGGCTTTAGTATGAAACTAGGTGTGTTTACAGTTCTATATCAAAATCTTCCTTTCGAAGCCATGTTAGATAAATTAGTCCAAATAGGAGTAGAGGCCGTTGAGTTAGGAACCGGTAACTATCCAGGGAATAGTCATTGTAATCCCGATGAATTGTTAGGGAATCCAGATAAAATCAAATCGTTCCGACGGGCGATTGAAAGCAGGGGACTAACCATCAGCGGACTAAGCTGTCATGGCAACCCTCTACATCCTAATGTCAAGCGTGCCAAAGAGGCGCATGATGTATGGAGAAAAACCGTTTTACTGGCTGAACAGTTAGAGCTACCAGTTATCAATGGTTTTGCTGGATGTCCAGGGGATCATCCGGGTGCCAAGTTCCCCAATTGGGTGACCTGCTCTTGGCCTCCTGAATATGTAGAAGTTTTAGAATGGCAATGGAGTGAAATCGTTATTCCGTACTGGAAAGAAGAAGCGAAATTCGCTGAAATGCATGGGATTCATCAAATTGCTTTCGAAATGCATCCGGGGTTTGTTGTCTATAACCCGGAAACACTACTAAAATTAAGAGAACAAGTAGGAGTGAACATTGGAGCCAACTTCGATCCAAGCCATTTGGTATGGCAAGGAATCGACCCAGTCGAAGCTATTAAAAAATTAGGCAGGGAAAATGCAATCTTCCATTTCCATGCGAAAGATACGTATTTAGACCAGGCAAATATTAAGGTGAATGGTGTTCTTGATACCAAGCATTACAGTAAAGTGTTGGATCGCTCTTGGACGTTCCGCTCTGTTGGATATGGCCATAATGAAAAAATGTGGAAGGATATCATTAGTACACTTCGGGCTGTAGGATATGATTACGTTGTTTCCATTGAACATGAGGATATGCTTGCGTCTACCGATGAAGGTTTAATGAAAGCCATCACACTGTTAAAAGGAACATTGTTTAAAGAAAAAGTATCGGAAATGTGGTGGGCTTAGGTAGGAGTTAATCTTCCTCTTAATCCCCCAGCATTATAAAATAGAGGTGTTGAAAATGAAAGCGGTTTTAGGTCAAGGACGTACTCTTGGTGGTCTTCCGATGGGAGTGATTTGGGGATTTGTTGCAACATTAATTTTTATGGCTGGTGACGGTCTTGAACACGCATGGTTGTCTCCGTATCTTATCGAAAGGGGTCTGACCGTTCAACAATCTGCTACACTTTTTGCTGTTTATGGAGCGATATTGGCTATTGCCTCTTACTTTTCAGGTGTACTCACTGAGATGTGGGGACCAAGGAAAGTCATGATTATCGGACTTGTAACTTGGTTACTTGGTCAGGTTCTATTCATTGAATATGGTTTAAAGCTAAATAATTACGCTATTATGTTACCAACTTATGGAATTCGCGGTTTGGGTTATCCGTTATTTTGCTATTCATTCTTAGTGTGGGTTACATATCGCAGTCCTGATCGCATTTTGGCGACAGCTGTTGGATTGTTTTGGGCTGCTTGGAGTGGCGGGCTCTATGTTGTAGGAAGCTTTTTCCCTGCCTACATGCTTCCGAAAATCGGTTATAATGGGTTGTTGTGGAGTGCGGTGGCATGGGTATTGGTTGGTGGAATTATTGGCTGTATCGTAGTGAAAGATGATATGAGAAAAGAACAAAAAGGAAATCCGAAGGAAAAATTAAAAAGCTTATTGAGTGGATTTACCATTTGTATCGAACAACCGAAAGTGGCAATTGGCGGTGTGGTCCGAATTATCAATTCCACAGGTATCGGTTCACTGCCAATCTTTTTCCCTCTTTATTTGCATTCTGAATATGGGTTCACGACTGAACAGTTTTTGCAAATGTGGGGAACGATGTGGTTTGCGAATATCATCTTTAACCTGATCATTCCTTACATTAGTGATAAATGGTTAGGCTGGCGCAAAACGATTCAATGGCTTGGCAGCTTCGGCATGGGTGTCATGTTATTAGTTATGCTTTACACGCCGCAGGTTTTTGGCAGCAGTTTCTTAGCCTTGAATATTGTCGGTATTCTAATGGGGATTACTCTTTGTGGTTTCGTCCCACTTTCAGCTCTTGTAGCATCGCTAGCTCCTGAGAATAAAGGGTCTGCGATGGCGATAGTAAGTTTTGGTGCAGGGATGTCCTATTTTATCGCACCGGCAATTGTTGGAGCATTCATCGGACTTATTGGTGTTCATGGCGTTATGTGGATTTTCGCAGGCATGTATTTCCTTGGTGCTTATTTAATGAAGTTTATGAAGCTTCCGTCTGAAGAGAAACAGGATGAAAGAGATTTTTACAAGAGAAACATGCGAGTAAACACAAGCAGAGTTAAAAACGAAACATAACCAAGGAGGATGAAACGATGATTATTATCCATGCGAATATCAAGGTGAAAACGCGATTTCGCGAAATATTTCTAGAAGAGGCAAGACTTGTAGCGAAACCTTCTCAAGCAGAGTCTGGAAATATCAGTTACCATTACTACGAGGATCCGGAAGATGCGAATAGCTTTATCTTTGTAGAGAAATGGAAGGATGAACAAGCGATCGGGCGGCATGAGGAGACCCCTCATTTTAAAAGATTCATTAAGGCTGTTGAACCGATTGTCTCTGAACCGATCGAAGCAGAATTATTTGAGTCTTCATTGAAAAATTAATTAGTTGGACAAAAATAAGGATTAACTCCACCGACCGAGTATCGGTTAGAGTTAATCCTTATTTGATAACTTTAAGCAACGATTTAAACATAGATTAGACTGACTTACTACCTAAAAAGGAATGGATAAAACATGAATCTAGAATTAAAAAATAAAACTGTACTTGTGACCGGCGGTAGTAAAGGTATTGGGAAGGCTATTGCGATGGCATTCGTGGAGGAAGGAGCAAACGTTATTATAATTATTATTTGTGGACGTGGTGAAGAGGCTTTGAATGAAACATCCGCTGAGATTGAAAAAATGGGTGGAAGTGTGCTTGCTGTTCAAGCGGACTTAACGAAACAAGCTGATGTAGATTATCTTATTTCTACTGCTGTCGACTGGTATAAAACCATCGATATTCTTGTTAATAATGCGGGAATCGCTAGTGGATTTGATGACTTTGAATCATTGGATATAGACCAATGGCAACATCTATTTGATGTCAATCTTTTTGGAGCTGTACGTGTGACAAAAGCTGTGATTCCCTATATGAAAAACACAGGATTAGGCCGTATTATTAATATTTCATCTGAATCAGGTATTCAACCGGACGCGTTCATGCCTCATTATAATGCTTCCAAAGCTGCACTGATTAATTTTACAAAAAGCCTATCTAAGGCGTATGCTGCGGATGGAATCCTTGTCAATACGGTTTCTCCAGCGTTTATCATGACACCAATGCTGGCGAACTTTTTAAAAGATAACGCAGCGAAGCTGAATATAAGTTATGAGGAAGCAATTCAGGAATTTTTAAAGGAAAATCGTCCACATGTCGAAGTGAAACGGCTGGGGACGATCGAGGAAGTCGCTTCTGCTGTCGTTTATCTTGCATCTAATAAGGTTTCTTTTATTAATGGTGTAAACCTTCGAGTTGATGGTGGCTCTGTTGCGAGCCTCTAAGTTAACTTCCTTAGATATAGATTATCTCCATATTGAATCAATTAGGCGTATCTATTCATGGGGACAGTAAAAGGAAAAGTTTTTCCTTTTGACCATATGATCAATCAGCCATAGATTTAGTGAACAATCTGTGACAATTTGTGACAATATAAATTTAGAGGTTGCATTTCAGATTGTAATCGATTACAATAATTCATGTAAGCGATACACAGTCTATAATTCTTGTCAGGTGATACTTTTACTAGAAATAAAGAGAAATGAATCATTTTTTTTAGAAACAAGCAAAATTCATCTGTAAGAAAAAATGTAATGGATTACATTTTGTTTGATTAATTAAGTATCGTAAATGATACTTAAACTACTGTTTTATCTGAAAGTTAGAAAAGATATTATCGTTAAAATGTAATCGGTTACTATACTAGAGGTGAATTTGCTTCGGATTTTCTATGATGAATTATAGCACACTAAATCCAACACATATGGAGGTAATCATATGAAATTAGGTTATCAAACAAATACTTGGGGCGGCGTAGTTGGTCATCCAGCAGGTGTTACTTCAGTTAAGGATTCTTACTACCTTGCTTACGGATCAACCGAAGAGGCATTAAAGGATATTTCCGAAGCTGGCTTTGATGGCTTTGAAATCTTTGATGGCAACTTAATGGAATACAAAGATAAAAAAGATGAGTTTTTAAAATTGATGGACGAGTATTCTTTAACTTTGGTTGGTGTTTATACAGGCGGGAACTTTATTTTCCCTGATATTTTAGAAGAAGAATTAATAAAAATCGAAAGTGTAGCGGCATTCGCATCAGAAGTAGGTGCAGAGCATCTTGTGATCGGCGGCGGAGCAATACGTGCAAATGGAATTCTTGAAAGTGATTATACTGCTCTTGGTAATGCGCTTAATAAAGTTATGGAAATTGCTGAAAAATATAACATTGTTGCGAGTTATCACCCCCACTTAGGAACTAATGTACAGACTCCTAATCAACTAGATAAATTAATGCCATTAACAAGAATTAACCTTTGCCCAGACACTGCACATATCGAAGCTGGTGGAGGAGATCCTGTAGTAGTCATCAGAAAATATGTGGATCGTATCAAGTATATACATTTCAAGGATTATGCCAATGGAGATTTTTTACCACTAGGCGAAGGACATCAAAAATTTGATGGAATGGTTGAAGCTTTAGAAGAAGCAAACTATGATGGCTGGATTACAGTTGAGTTAGATAGCTATCCAGACCCAAAACAAGGGGCTAAAATCAGTCGTAGCTATTTAAATAAATTTGATAAAGTAAATCAAGCATAAAATTTTTATCAATTAGAATATAAAATTTTCTTAAAGTTAAGAAGATAATAATAGGAGGATATTAAGATGAAAAAATTAAACGTAGGTATGATAGGTGGAGGATTTATGGGTAAAGCGCATTCACTTGCATATGCAGGAATGCCAATGTTTTTCTGGCCAGCACCAGCAATTCCACATCGCCATACAGTAGTTGATGTTAACGAAGGACTGGCTAAAGATGCTGCAGCAAGATTAGGATTTGACAACTATGCTACGGATTGGAGAGAAGTTGTTAACAATCCAGAAATCGATGTGATTGATATTGTAACTCCAAATAATACTCACGCAGAGATTGCTATTGCAGCTGCAAAGGCTGGAAAGCATATAATCTGTGAAAAGCCTTTGGCATTAGGTGCTGAACAAGCGAAGGAAATGTTAGAAGCAGTAAAAGCGGCAGGTGTAAAACATGCGGTTGCTTTTAACTACAGGAGAACACCAGCAGTTTCGCTTGCGAAAAAATATATTGAAGAAGGAAGAATTGGTAAAGTACTTAGCTTCCGTGGAACTTACTTACAAGACTGGTCAGCTGATCCGAACTCTCCATTATCATGGCGATTCCAAAAGAAAATAGCTGGGTCAGGTGCTCTAGGCGATATTGGTACACATGTAGTTGATTATGCTCGTTACCTTGTTGGTGAAATCACAGATGTAAATGCAATCACAAAAACATGGATTCCTGAAAGACCTATACAAACTGGAGGCATCGACAAGTTAGGTACAGTAAAAGCTGGTGGCACAGATGTACCTAAAGCAACTGTAGATGTGGATGATGAATTTATTACGATGGTTAAGTTTAATAATGGTGCAATCGGAACGATTGAAGCGACACGTAATGCACATGGTCGTAATAATTTTCTAACTTTTGAAATTCATGGAGAAAAAGGTTCTCTATACTTTAACTATGAGCGCCGTGATGAGCTTCAAGTTTGCTTCGCTGATGATCCAAGTGATGCCAAAGGCTTTAGAACAGTTTACTCAGGACCTGCTACTCCTTATGGTGAAGCATTATGGCCTATTCCTGCTTTAGGTATTGGTTACGGCGAAACAAAGATAATTGAAACATATGACTTCTTTAAAGCGATTAGTGAAGGTACTGAGTTCTCACCTAACTTCAATGATGGTTATCAGATTGAATTAATTGCAGATGCAATTCTTGAATCTGCTGAAAAAGGTCAATGGGTAAATCTTGAAAAAACAACTGCGTTTATAAAATAATGAGAAAGGCAGAAGGTCCCTACTACTGGGATTTGAGCGACAGATTTCTCGTACTTAAAAGGAGGCTTCTCATTCGAGGAGCCTCTTTACCTGTATTACGTCCTTCGGAAACATAATTATTATAAATTCAGATTGGAAAAGGAGGCTCAAATAGCTCAATACAAACCTGGGATGTGAAAATTAGAAATTTTGTTCAATTTCCTTTTCCTTAAGTTTGACAATGTAATGAAATTAAGTATTTTATTCTTTTCTATTCTTCGGAGAGAAGGTAGGGTTATATAATTTAAGAAATAACCATGTTATAACTTTTGCTATTAAAAGTACAGCTATATAACCGATAAATAAATGGAAATAGTTGATTTTACCGTACATTTTAAATAGATCAATACTTACCAACAGTGGCTTTAATATAAATGCAAATATTGCAGCAGTGATTATAGTGTATAAGTAATAATTTTTATGATTGTTTAATGTCCATTGGTATACAAGCATGAAGGCTACAGGTACCATGGAGGTGTCTAGTGAGATGCTTGGAAGTGCAGGGAAAACCTGATAAGGATAATGCCAATACCCACTATTAATACCGTATACATCAATAAATGTAAAAAATACATGGACGCTATATCCATAGAAACCAATTAGAAAGACTTTACTTTTATCAATTTTGATATAAAGAATGGCCAAAGGGACTAAAAGGATAGCAACTAAAACCCAAAATTGCCACGTTAAAGGGTTGGAATATTCTATCCAATAATTAATCAAAGAGTCTGTATTCTCTTTTCTGCCGTATACAATCTTGTCAAAATCACGTAAACGATCCATTTATGTTCCTCCTAACTGTTTGACAATTATATACTTAGAATAACCAATTATATTTAGCTTATAAGCGATTGAATTTAAAATAATTATTCCCGTATCAATAAGTATCGTTCTAAATAAATAGAGTGGGATTAGCTTTTAGAAATATAGCCAGTTTTAAAGTGAAATAAATGAAATAATCTCCTAAAGAGAGTTTTATGGTGTCAAAAATTCCAAAAAATTTAAGTTGTCTTTTCTTCAACCTTTATACTTGCTTTTGAAAGAAACTATCTTATAAACACAAATGCCCGAAATTTTAGTTCTTCAGGAGACTTCGAATCACTACACTAATTGAAAGGGGTTAAAATTTTTGAGCAAGGCAATCAATACTGAGATAATTTTGGAAAGAATTTCTGATGCGTTTTATTCGCTAAGTAAAGATTTAAAATTTGAATATATAAATAATGTAGCTGAAAATCTCTTGCAAATTAAACGTGAAAATGTAATTGGACAAGAAATATATATAGTATTACCCCATAACGACATACAAAAAATTGTAAATCGATTCAGACATGCTTTATCAAAACAAACTAAAGTAGTATTTAAAGAGTATTTTAATAATAGATGGTATGAGATAAGGGCCTTTCCTTCTGCGGAAGGTCTGTCGGTATTTTTTAGAGATATTACGAGCAAAAAGCAAGAGTATGAAAAAATGAACTATCTAGCTAATTATGATGTTTTGACAGATCTCCCAAACCGATATTTTTTTAATAATTACTTAAAAGAAAAATTACAAGGTCTTAAGAACCCTATTGCAGTTATCTTCATATCTATTAACAAAATACAGAAAGTAAATAATACGTTTGGTTATGAATCTGGAGACCAGTTAATAAAACAAACTGCAGAACGTTTAAAGAGGATTGTAAATCGAACAGGCTTCATTGGTCGTTATTCTGAAGATGAGTTTCTTATTGCTTTAGAATATCAGGATCAAGAAGAGATATCGTCTATTATTAATCAAGTAAGAGAATCTGTTACAATCCCATTTTTAATTAATGGCTTTGAACTAAAGACTTCACTAAGTATAGGTATAAGTCGGTTTCCAATGGATGGAGATAGCGTTGAATTGCTTATGAAGCATGCTGCATTTGCAATGAATAAAGCAAAAAAAACGAGAGGAAGTAATTTTAACTTCTACTCCACTAATCAGGGGGAAGGGAATATTGATCCACTTAAGTTGGAGATAGAGCTTTATAAAGCAATAGAACAAGATCAATTTTTTCTCCAATATCAACCAAAAATAAATTTAACTACTGGGAGAATAACAGGAGTAGAAGCTTTAATTCGTTGGGAACATCCGGACTGGGGATTGATTCCACCTGGGACATTTATTCCAATAGCTGAAGAAACTGGATTAATAATTCCTATCGGTGAATGGGCTTTGAACGTTGCTTGTAAACAAAATAAGATATGGCAAGAAAGAGGATTTAAAACAGTTGTTTCTGTCAATTTATCAGCCATTCAATTTAATCAGCCAAATCTAGTTGATACAATAGAAACAGTTCTTCAGGAGACGGGACTTGAACCTCAATATTTAGAAGTTGAAATTACTGAAAGCATGACAGCTGATATTGAGAATTCAATACTAATGTTACAGCGCCTCAAAAAGGTTGGTGTTCGTATAAGCATTGATGATTTTGGGACTGGATTTAGTTCGCTGAGCTATTTGAAAAATTTCCCTGTAGATATCTTAAAGATTGACCAATCATTCGTTCGGAATCTACATAACAATCCTAACGATGAAACAATTGTGAAAACTATCATTTCTTTGGCTCATAATTTGAATTTGAAGGTAGTTGCGGAAGGAATAGAAACAAATGCACAACTTGTTTTTCTGCAGAATCATTTATGCGACGAAGGGCAAGGATACTTTTTAAGTAAGCCGTTAATAGCTAATGATTTAGAACATAAACGCAAAGAAATTGAACAAATTGTTGAGGCAAATGGAATACCTGGGAATCTAAACGAAAAGATCTGGATGAAAGAGTTATTAGAAAAAGCCAAGAGAGAGTTACATGATACTGTTCGATTACAACAAGGTATGATTTTCAAGTTTAAAAAAATTAATGATCGATTCATTCATACATTATGTGATGGGGAATTACTGTATCAATTTGGAATTATTCCTTCTCAAGTTATTGGTAAAAGTTTAGAGGAATTCCTACCTCACGAAAATGCTATCAAAAAAACTTCCTTCTACAATAGGTCATGGGAAGGTGCAGAATTTGTTACTTATGAGGACGAACTATGTGGGATTTATTATTTAGCTACTTTACGCCCAATAAAAAAGGGGGGAGAAGTAGTTGAAGTTATTGGTTCCTGTATTGATATAACTGAACGTAAAAATGTAGAAAAATCTTTGAAGGAAAGTGAGTTTAAGTACCGTCTTATCGCTGAAAATATGACGGACATAATAATGCTATTAGACATCAATGGTAATATATTATATTCCTCGCCATCCTTAGCAAATTTAACAGGTTACCCTTTGAAAACATTTTTAGGTGAGTGCTCATTTGATTTAATAAATCCTAAAGACAAACAAAATGTAATTAATGGATTTAATGAAATAATAGAAACTAAAAAACCAGCAAAAATGGAAGCTCATTTTTTGACAGCCAGTGGGAATTCTATATTATTTGAAGGTGTTGGTACTCCGGTACTAGGGAAGCATGGAGCACCAGAACACTTTATTGTGGTTGGAAGAGATATTTCCGAAAAAGTATAACAGAGAAATTGCTGTTTACCATTTAAATCTTATGGAACAAGCAGGATTTACAAAAAATTAGATAGTATATGGTGATAATAGTCCAATGTGGATATATAGCAGTTTAACCTGGAATGGTCATTATTTACTAGATTCTATTAAAAACGACTCCATTTGGAACAAAGTAAAAGATGGAATAAAAACCAAAGGATTAGAGTTAGGGCAACTTTCCTTTGGTGTAATAAAGGATTTTGCTAAGATCGAACTCAAAAAAAGATTAGGCATAGAATGATTCGGACATCCGTTAGGATGTTTTTTTATTGTAGTTATATAGGTATATAAGAATCACTATTAGTTAAAGATTATAATAGTTCACCATAATAGAACAAGAGAAAGGAGTTTAAATAATGCAGGTTTTAAAGGACTATTGAAAGAGCAATCTAAAAGATGAGTCGATGAGAAGGATAATGAACGAATATTTGTTGGGTTTAAAACTGGAAAATAAAGCTGAACGAACAATAAGAACCTATCGTTGGTTTTTAGAACGCTTCTTTAGTATCTGTACAGTTCCTTTATCTTTGCTAACAGCAGATGAAGTAAGAGAGTATTTAAATCATTTTACCAAAGGAAAAAAAGAGAGGACAGTTGATGCGTATCTTTCAGCCCTATCTTCGTTTTTACAATTTTGCCTTGCAGAAGAGTACATAGAAAAAATTGTTATAAAAAAAAGATGGAGACCCAAAATACCGCAATCTTTGCCAAAGTATTTAAATGAATTAGAGTTTGTTAGGGTCAAAATTGCTGCAGAGAATATGAATCTACGTGACCGATCACTAATTTTATTTTTATTGTCTTCAGGTTGCAGGAGTTCAGAAGTGTCTAATCTTGCGATTCGAGATGTTAACTTAGAAAATAGATGTGCGGATGTAATAGGAAAAGGAAATAGGGAGCGGAAAGTACACTTTTCAGAGGAGTGTGCCGTCATATTGAGTGAATATTTAAAAACGCGAAATGCTGACGGTATAGATCCTTTATTTTTAAATAACTCAGGTCAACGACTCAAATCCAATGCTATCTATTATATTACGAGAAAAATTGGTAAAAAGGCTGATATACCGCAGTCTTTACATCCACATTGTTGTAGACATACATTTGCTACTAACATGTTGGCTAGGGGAGCATCTCTTGAATTAATTGCTGATGAACTAGGACATGTAAATTTAAATACAACTCGAATCTATGCACGAATTTTAAAAGAAGATTTAGTTACAGCCTATCAAAATAAAATGGGGTAGAAAATGTTGAAAGCAAATATACTTGATACTTTTTTCAATGATCATCAATCTAGGTTTAGTGAGGAAACTATTCGAAGTTATAGACTTTCTCTTAATCAATTTTTTTCGTTTTGTGGGAAACAATATGATGAAGTCAAAGTAAAAGATATAAGAGCATGGCTTGCATCCATGGAGGAACGAGGTCTAAAAAAAGGTACGATTCATATTAAACTATCAGGTGTAAAGTCATTTTATCAATATTGTATGGAAGAGAACCTTCTAAAAAAGAGTCCAATTCAAACAATAAAAACCCCTAAAAAAGAGGATGTCCTTCCGTATTACTTAAACAGGCGTCAAATAGCACAACTTCAAGAATTAACTAAAAATGATTATCAATTCCGCCCAATAATAGAAACGTTATATTCCACAGGAGTAAGAGTCAGTGAGCTATTACAAATACAGCTAGAAGATATTAGATGGGAAACTAGGCAAATATGGATACGAGAAGGGAAAGGAAATAAAGAGCGTTTTGTCTTATTTACACATGATTGCGCAGAACGGTTAAAGAAGTATCTCGATATGCGAGAAACGTACAGTTTGTTTTTATTTTCCAATCGAAGAGGGGAACCTCTACACCGAGAATTTATACAAAAAAACTTCCGTAGCTTCTCTAGATCACTTGGTTATAAAGTAACACCACATACTTTACGTCATACATTTGCTGCCCACTTAGCAGAAAAAAATATGCCTCAGAGTTACATCCAGGAATTACTTGGTCATGTTGATATTAATAGTACTCGTATTTATACACGTCTGATGGAACATGCAAGAAAAAATAAATATGATATTTATCAATAGAGGGATGAATAAATGGATAATTACTGGGAGTTGACTAAGGAATTACCCAATAAAATTAATCAGGAAATTGTCAGTGAATTTTTATTTAGTTTAAAAGTAGCAAAAAGAAGCAAAGGAACGATTATTGCATACCGAAGATTTTTAGAAATATTTTTTGGAGAAATGAAGCAGCCATGTACAACTATAACCTCTGATGAAGTATTAAGTTGGTTTAAAAAAGAGGATGTCCATTCAAGTGAAGCATATTTCAAGCTCCGTTTAAGTATTATTTCATCCTTTTACAAGTTTTGTATTCAAGAAGAGCATGTAAACATTAATCCAATAAAAAGCAGATGGTTTCCGCGACTTCCTCAATCACTGCCAAAGTATTTAGAAAAAGAAGATATTGCTAAAATAAGACACTATAGCGAAATTACGTCACTTCGTAATCAGGTGTTAGTTGAATTTATGCTTACCACAGGTTGTAGAGTAGGAGAAGTAAGTGAGCTAAATGTAGAAGATATCAACATCGAGAAACGTACTGCATGTGTTGTCGGTAAAGGCAAAAAGCTTCGCTATGTACATTTTACTGAAAAGTGTGCATTTTTGTTAGAAAAGTATATTTCTTTGAATCATACTTCGCAAAAAGCCCTTTTTTTAACCTATACAGGAAGACGGTTAAGTAAAAGAACTATACAACAAATCATTAAAGATATAGGCGAGGGTGCTGAAGTAAGAACCAATTTGTACCCACACCGCCTACGTCATACTTTTGCCACAGAATTATTGACGAAAGGTGCTGATTTATCATTTATTGGGGATGAATTAGGACATAGTGATGTTGGGACTACACAAATCTATGCTAGGCTTCCAAAGAGGGAAATAATATCCCTCTACCGTAAATTTATGGGATAAGAGAGGGTTTAAATGATTACTTCTGAAAAATGTTTGCAACAATTTAAAGAAGAATATAGTTTTAGATTAACAGATGGTACATTACTTCGGTATATCATTGCAATGGAACAATTAATAGATTTTTGTAACAAGTCAATATATGAAATTGATTCAAAAGACATAAGAAGATGGATGTCTTCCTTAGATAACAAAGCATATAAAGCTGTTACTGTAAAAACAAAGTTAGCTGGTATTAAATTGTTTTTTAAGTACTGCGTGGAAGACGGTTTTCTTATAAAAAATCCTGCAATCCATATTCCTTTTCCAAAGGTAGAGGATAAATCACCAATTTATTTGCAAAAAGGGAATTTGTTGCAATTGAGGCAATTGGTAAAGGGGAAATTAGAGGAAAGAGCCGTTATTGAAGTACTATATGCTAGTGGCGTGCGTATTAAGGAACTGACTGAAATAAAAAGGGAAGATATTAATTGGCCGGAGCGCATGATTATTATTCCAAATGGGAAACATAAAAAAGAACGTATCGTATTATTCACACAAGAGTGTGCAGAGCATCTAAAATCTTACTTAAATGAACGTGATGATGAATTACCATTTGTTTTTGTTAATACTTCCAAGACAGGTTCAATGTGTACACGTACCATCCAAAAAAAATTTAAATATTATTCCAACAAGCTTAATATTCATTTGACTCCACACACCTTACGACATACATTTGCTGCACATCTAGCAATGAAAGGAATGCCCTTAGAATGTATACAAGTTCTATTAGGACATAATGGTCCACATCAAACACAGTTATATGCACGCTTATATCATGAAGCAAGAAAAGCCATATATGATCAACTGATGTGAGAATGTAAGTTTGCGCCAAATATAGATAAACGCTTAATAATCTTCAAAATAAAAATGTCTAAACCCTTGGTATATATGGGATTAGACGTTTTTTTTATTATATCATATTTTCAATATAAGAAGGATTAACGCTTGTTTTAGGAGTTAACGCTCATTTCCTGCGTGAAACTGAGTATTAAAGAGATAAGTGTTTGTTTATTGAGGGAGTATAGTGGAAGAAGGATTAGAATAGAAATGGAATTATTAGACCTAAAAAATAATAAAATTTGCTAGTAAAATATTGTGTATGATTAAAGAATATCACTATTTTTTCTTGATATGTAAATTTTTACAATATTAAATTTACATTATACTTGTAATATAGTAATATTTTTCAAGTAATATAACATATTAGAAGATGATTTGTTTGTTGAAAAAAATACTAATAGCTTCGACTTCCTTGGTAATGCTATTATCAATTAGTACTGGATTTATTGGGATTAAAGCGAGTGCTGCTGAACTCAGTGCCTCCAATTCTGCTCAAGATGTAAAAAATGATACACAAGAGTTATTAAATAATTTAGATTATAACAGTTTTGCTGCTGACTACGAAGTAAACGGTGTTCAAATTTTTGATGATAATTATATAGAAGTAGATAACACCCCAGCTCAAGGTTCTTTGATTGTTGGACCTGTAAATGGAGCTAGCAATCCAGGTGGTATCCAAATAATGAGTGCTGGAAGTTATGCAGCTAAAAAAGGATTAAAATGGGCAGTTAACAACACAACAGCAATTACGAATTTCGTAGGAAGAACTTTAGGTAAAAAAGCTGCTGTTAAAGTTGGAAACGTAATGCATTCATATGTAAAACCTGCATTAAAGAAATTGGAAAGAGTAGAAAATTTAACTTATGGTAAAATAGAAGATGCAATCTATGACGCATTAAAAAAACCGTTAGGTAAAACGGGAGCTAAGGTTGCCGCAAATGTTATTGTAGAAGCTATTGAGATATTAAGTCCAGTTTAATACAAATTATTCGGGAGGATATATGGAAAAATTCGAAGAATTAGAAGATCGTATTAAAAAAATTGAGGAAGAAATTGAACAAATTGATAGACTTGATAATGATACCTTTGAATTAACTCAAAAACTAGAAAAAGTCACTTCTTTATTAGTAGAAGTAGTAGAAAACAACAAAAGCATTGATAAAAACGATATAGATTTTATTGTTTTAAAATTTGATATTGACCCAAAACAATATCATGAGATACCAATGCTAGTAAGTAAAAAAGAAAAAGAATATAGGAAAAATGGGACTTTCCCAACTCTTAAACAGTTTCATCAAGAAGTACTTGAAACATTATCCATTTCTGAGTTGGAAAATAATGAACTTTTACCTATTGAAGTAACAAAAAATCTTTTAGAGAAGTATAAGAAAACTGATGAATATGATTATTTCGCTGTCTGTGAAAAGATTCTTTCTACATAATAGTATATTATTAACCTCAGTGAGAAAAAATTAAACATCTTATAAGTAAAATTAAATACTATTTATTTAAAATACTAAAACTATTCTAGGTATGAAGCAATCGAACAAACACATAGTAAAATTCTGTAAATAGGATTGTGTAAAAATATGTTTGTGAATTAGTATACTTAAACTAAAGGAGGCGATAGTTTAGTTTAACAACAGGTTCATTACGTATGATTTGTTTATTATGTTGCATCTCTTGTGTTATTTCTTTATCATATTTTCGGATGCCACGAGATACAGCTAATAGGTTTCAAGTTGCCTAAATTTCTGCTAAGCTACAACTGGCAGCAAGAACGAATGAAATTGGCACCCATAGGGGAAAGTAAAACTACTTATCATAATGCAGTTTTCTAACCGACAAGGGAAGAAGTACAAACAACAAATATATAAAATTATAAGTCTGCGTTAAATTCTTATTAACGCTTAATAATTTCGGTTGAAAATGCTTCTAATTCCTTGGTATATAAGGGGTTAGACGTATTTTTGTTAAATTCTATTTCATTCTAAGAAGGATTAACGCTTGTTTTAGGAGTTAACGCTCATTTAATGGAGTGAAGAAGTTTTTTTGTGAATTATCTTTAAATAAGAAAGTAAGATTATCACGTCAAAACCATCTTCTAAAAGTAACAAAGAAGATGGTTTTGAAGGTCTTGGAAAACCTGTGCTTTAGATAGATAACATAATAATAGATTGTACACTTTTAAGTTAGATGCGTACAAACATTAATCACCTACATAATGCTTATATCACTATATATAAAAGGACCTTTACAAAGGGTTAACCTTACTCTGTTCTTGCTTTTTATATTGTTCTGGTGAAAACCCGGTATATTTTTTGAAAACCCGGAAGAAGTATTTGGGATTATCGTAGCCGACAGATTTTGATATATGGCTAATTTTTCGTTCTGATTTCTTTAATAATTCTTTAGCTTTTTCAATGCGGACAGAATTCAAGAAGTCAATATATTTCTCACCCGTTCTTTCTTTAAATAAAGTAGATAAATAAGTGCTATTTAGAAAGAAGATATCAGATAAGAAATCTAACTTTATATTCTTATCATAATTCTTAAGAATATATTTCTTTACGTTTTCAATGGTATCCTGTGAGGCATATATTTTCTCGTTACGCATGCTTTCTGCAATGTTAGAAAGAAAAACAAGGAAGTATTCTATCAATTCATTAAATGTAAAGATGGTTTCCTGAATAGTCTTATCTATAATTGGTAATGTATAATTCGTACTCAAGTTGAAACGGCTATTTAACATACCCTTCGTTTGCTCGATAATATGGAGGCCAATTTTTTTCAATTCATTTAAAGTCATATGTTGGGACTTTATCATCCCATCGAATAATGTATTTAATCGATTTTTTAACTGTTGACTGTTGCCAGATTCAATGAAGAATAGAATCTCATCTATATTATCAAAAATAATCTCACGGCTGCTTGTATCCTTTTGGTAATAATAGAGAGGCATTTCATCTAGTAATCTCATCTTATTTAGTGCAGCAATCGTTTGTGTATATGCTTCATGCAGCTGAGAAGGATGATTGAATTCCCTGCTAATACCACATAAGTAAGAGTTAGAGGGAAAAGGTAAAGCTAATTCTGAGACACCTTCTTCTAAAAGTAAAAAAGCCATTTTATCATTTTGAGGATTCAGTAACATAGTATAAGGAATAGTTACCGAATTCCAATTGATAGTTTTCTTGAAATAAATAGTTGCTAAAGTTAACTTTTTGTCCGTTAAGCTAAGGAGTGTTTGCGGCAGAATTTTAGAGAATGTGATATTGCCAATGATAAAATGACTTAATAATGTTAGTTCTGTTTCTGCCATGGGATCAGTAAGCTGTTTTTCCTCCTGATGAAGTGCTTCTAAAATTTGTTCTAATGCAGAGCAAAGTGTTTCTTTACTAAATGGTTTTAAAATATAACTAACTGCTTTGGCTTGGATTGCTTTTTGGGCATATGAAAAATTTTCAAATCCACTAATGATAATTACCTTAATATTCTGGTAACTCCTTATAATATTGTCTAGTAATTGACTTCCATCCATTAATGGCATATCCATATCTGTAATAATAAAATGACATGTGTTTTTCTGCAGTAGTTCCATTGCTTCAAATCCATTGGTAGCTTCCCCAACACAGGTAATAGGTAAATTCAATTTGTCTATTTTTTTAAGTGTACCCTTGCGAATAAGTTCCTCGTCATCCACGATAATAAAATTATACATAGGTTTCAGTCCTCTCTAAGGATATTGGTAATAAAACGCTTACTATAGTACCTTTCATTTCTTGGCTTTCAACTGATAAACCATACTTTTCTCCAAATGTGAGTACCAGTCTTGTTTGTATATTAATTAATCCAATATGCGATTCGGTATGCTTAATTTTAATAGATGCTTGCTTTAATTGCTTTCTAATAGTGTCTAATTGTTCCTTAGATATGCCTTTGCCATTATCACAAACTTGAATCAAAAGATCATTCTCTTTACATGACACGTTTACGCTTATTTGTCCGTCCATTCTGCCTCTATTAAATCCATGGTTAATTGCATTTTCAATCAAAGGTTGAAGGATTAATTTAGGGACTGTTGAATAATAAAGTTCGGCAGGGTGCATAAATACTTTGTAATTCAATTTTTTTTGATATCGTATTTCCTGTATCTTAAGATAATCTTCTACGTGTTTTAATTCATTGCTTAGCTGCGATTCATTAACAAATCCATTCGATGCATATCGAAACATATCAGAAAGGGCAAGTGTTATAGAGGAAATATCATCCATATTTTCAAGTTCTGCCAAAGAATTGATAGATTCTAATGTATTGTAGAGAAAATGGGAATCAATCTGATTTTTGTAAACATCCATTTCTGTTTTTAACAGAGTTTTCTCATAGGCAATCTTATCTATAAGATACTGGTTTAGTGTAACTATCATTTTTTCATATTCCTTATATAGTGTTCCAATTTCATTTTTTCTCGTAGTATACTTTGTTTCCTCGATTGTATATACATTATTACGCGAATTATCTCCCATTACTCTTGATAGATGAATAATGGGCGAAGTGAATCTTTTAGAGAAGTAATATAATGGAATGAATGAAGCAAACAGTACAGATAATAAGATAATAATGATGGTTATGAGTGTTTTGGATAAAAGCTCATGATAGCTACTATAATCAATAAAAGCTGTAATCTTAACAGGATATTTTTTGGAGGTTAAAGTTTCCTTATGTAGATAGGAATTTGTCTGCTGTGACTCATTAATATTTTCATAGAGTGTTTCTTGTGAAGTAGATTTTATTAACTGAAAACCCTTTATATTTCGCAATGAGTCTTCAGAAAGAAAGTCAAAATAATCGGTTTCACAATTAACAAGCATGACTCCTAGCAGTTTCCTAGAATATAAGTCATAAACAGCTCTTGTAAAGAAAAGTGTAGATTCTCCTTTACCATTCACTATATAATCATTTTCTTGTTGTATGTTAAGAACAATATCTCCTTTTGCTTGCACTGCTTCTTTATACCATTTTTCATGAAGTGGGTTAAATCCATAGGAAAAATCTTTATGTGTATTGGAGTAGGAAAAAATATGACCATTAGGTGTGATAATAGCCAAGAAGTTTATGTAATCTGTTCGATAAAGTAGCGTAGAAAAAATACCTCGCACTTCTTCGTTTGTATGATAAGTATCTTCATTGGAATAATTAGTTGAGTTATATTTGTGTAAATCATTCATTAGGTTGTAAGAGCTTTTAGAGTAAAATTGGGCCTTTTCCGTGAGTATGTCTAATTCATCAATTTGATGATTGATAGTAGTCATTGCTTGATTCATCACTAAATTTGTATTCGCTTTCATTTCTTTGGATGAATTAGTGTAATAATAGGTGAATGATGAGAGGCCAAGAAATATTAAGGACAAACCTGTAATAACTAAAGTGTATAGCACCAATTTTCTTTGTATTTTCACAGCTACCACCAACCCTTGGAAAATCTAAAAAAAGTATACCATAACAGTGAAAAAAAATATACTTCATCTACATTATTATAAACCTATAAGTTAAAGAAATGGGGGATATATGATGAAAAGGTTTATAACATTAATTACTTTAATGCTTTCTATCTTATTGTTCTTATCAGCTTGTGCAAGTGATAGTAGTTCAGGAAGGGAAGATAAGGAAAAAACGATTACAGTTATGGCATCTGGTGTAAAGAATGGGACGCAAGGAATCTTCTTAGAGGACTTTAAAAAGCTAGTTGAAAAAGAATATCCCGATACATCTGTAGAATACACACTGCTTCCTGACGATCAGTATTATACAGCTTTAAAGAGTAAATTATCTACAGGACAGTCACCAGATTTATTCTTAGTTCAGCCGAAGAAGGCTGGAGCTAATTCCGTCGAAGAAATGGCTGAAGCAGGTTATATTGAAGATTTATCTGATTTAGAGAATTGGGATAAGATTATAGATCAAGGAAAAGAGGATATGTCCTTCGAAGGGAAACCATATGCGCTATCAAGTTCCATTGGTGTGCTTGGAACATGGTATAACAAAGATATCTTTACAGAAAACAATATTGAAATTCCTAAAACATGGGATGAATTCTTACGTGCATGTGAAACATTAAAAAAAGCTGGCATTACTCCAATTGTTATGGGAGATAAGGATTCTTTTATGATTCAATTTGGGATGTATCAAGTTGCAGCAAACCAAGTGTATCCTAATAATCCAACATTTGATAATCAATTATATACAGGGGAAACGAAGTTTACAGACGACGAATGGGTAAAAACCATTACGATGTATAAAGAGCTTTACGATAAGGGATATGTCACAAGTAATTCACTCGGATTAGGACAGCCACAAGCACAGCAAATATTCAAAGATCAACAGGCAGCTATGATTTTTGACGGTGACTTCAGTTTTCCAGCATTAGATAATGATAATTTTGAAGTTGGATTTATGGGTCTACCTGCTAACGAGAGTGGAGAAGCCTATATTTCTGCTGCTACAGGTGCAGGATTTGCTATCAGTTCCAAAAGTGAAAATAAAGATATACTAAACGAAATCTTTAATAAAATGACAGATGGTGAATCTGATTTATACAATATTTGGATTAAAACAGCTACTTCTTTCACTACATATAAAGGAGTTGAGCTAAGTAATCCAGTATTTAATGATGTTGTTCCTGCCTTTGAATCAGGTCGCTCTTTCTACTGGAGTAATCAGGCATGGCCAGCAGGAACAGAAGCACAAATGCAAGCGAAATTTAGTGAAATGATTGGAACTGGTAAAGCAAGTCCAAAGGATGTTGCTAAAGCAATGCAAGATAAATTTGAAGAATTAAAAGGAGAATAAGCCCTACCTCTTTCAAAAAATAACGGTAAGGTTAACAGCAATAATCTTAAAACGACAAACAGGGATATAGTTTTTCGCTCCCTGTTTGTATTAATTGTTGGAGGTATTTTCTATGGAAAGTAATAAAGAAATAAAGTTGGGATTCGAGAAACAATCCATGCTAAAGAAACCACTAAGATCTAAAAAGGAAAAGTCTCTTGTGATGAATAATCGGTTGTTTCTTTTTGTCATACCAGCTTTATTGATATTTTCAGCTTTTTGGATATGGCCCTTTTTAAAACTATTCACATTCAGTGTGACAGACTTCAATGGATTTAATCAGAATTATAATCATGTTGGATTGTCTAATTACCAATCTATCTTTAAATCAGGAATACTAACAACTTCGATTAAAAATACATTGATTTATACTGTTTTATTAGTTGTATTAGGAAATATACTAGCATTAATATTAGCCATGGCTTTAAATAGTAAAATCAAAGGCATGGGCTTTTATCGATCAGCAGCCTATATACCAGCCCTATTTAGCGCCATTGTTATTGGATTTATTTGGAGCTATGTATATATGCCTCAATCTGGGATGATTCCTTCTATTATGAATATGCTTGGATTAGATGGAAGTAACTTTAATATTCTAGGTGATTATAAAAATGCATTATATGGGATTACAGTAGTAGATATATGGAAAAACATCGGGCAAACAATGATTATCTATCTAGCAGGATTGCAAATGATTGATGATTCTTTGTTAGAATCTGCAAGTATGGACGGCTGTAATAGTTTCCAGCTTATCCGTTATATTAAGCTTCCTTTATTAGCTCCATCGATTACGATTAACATTATTTTATCTGTTATTAATGGATTAAAAGCTTTTGACTATCCATTTATTATGACTAATGGCGGCCCTGGAGATTCTACTAATACACTTATGTTTTCCATATATAAAATGGCTTTTACAGAACAACAATTTGGAAAAGCAGCCGCTTTTTCAGTGGTCTCGTTTATTGTCATTATTATCATCACAGCGCTGCTTTTAGTCGTGATGAACAAGAAGGAGAGTGAAATGGAATGAAGGGAAAATACGAGAAGGTTGCGATACATTCAGGAATCATTGTGTTTCTCTTAGTAACATTGGCTCCTCTAGCAATCGCCTTATCAACATCCTTTAAACAACCTGGAGATACTTCCTCTCCATTAAAAATGTTTACGGAATTTTCTTTTGAGAGTTATAAGACGGCTTTTTTCACAATGAATTTTGGCACGTCTTTTTTGAATAGTCTTATCACCACTTTTGGAAGTGTATTTATTATTGTAATACTAGCGTCTATGGCTGCATATCCACTTGCTCGAATGAGAGGGAAATTAAGCAAATTCTTATATATTCTATTTATCGCGGGTTTAGTAATTCCTGGACAGATGGTAGTAATACCAATTGCACAAGTTTTTGACACTTTAAATATTCCGAGCAATCGTTTTACCCCAATGATAATGTTTATTACTTGTAGTATTCCGTTCTCGGTATTCTTATACACAGGATTCATGAAAACAGTTCCGGTTGAAATAGAAGAATCTGCGTATTTAGATGGAGCAAACTTATTTACACGTTTCTTCAAAATAGTTTTCCCATTATTATCACCAGCAACTGTTTCGGTAGTAATCACACAAGGAATTTGGATATGGAATGATTATTTTTATCCATTGATCTTTGTTAGTAAACAGGCAGAAATGAGCTTACCTGTTACTATGCTTAATTTCTTAGGAGATAAAGAAAACCCTGCACAATGGAGTGTTCTATTTGCAGCGTGTATACTTTGTGCAATACCGCTTATTATTGCATTTGCTTTATTACAAAAACACTTTGTGAGCGGTATCTCTTCTGGGGCAGTGAAAGGATAGAGATGACATGAATAATATAATCGAGAAAGGAATAGGTTTTTGTCAATATTTTTACCAATTCTTTGTTTTTAATAGTTTATTTCTAATAATAAATGTGTTTTTCTTTCAAATCTTTTTTTTTATTGATTTTAAGCTTATTTTCTTTCCTTTGTTTTTTTTAGCTAGTCAAACCCTTATTCCTTCTTGTGTTGCTACCATTAGATGTATAAAAAAGTTGAGGGAAAATGAATCTCTCAAATTATTTGCTACTTATATAAAGGAACTTCTATACACATGTAAGTATGAGTGGAAAATTTGGCTAAGCTGTACACTATGTTTCTATTTAACGATGACAGCATTATATATTCCATTAGGTTCAACCTATGTTACTAATATCCTGATGGTGATGAATCTTATTATCTTTTGTTTGGAATTATTACTGTTTATCCTGATAATAGGAAACTCGCAAAAGTATGAAGGGAAAAACCTAATACTATTTTCTTGTTTGAATTTCTTTAAACAAATCCCATTAGGTATACTGATCGCTGTGTTAATTGCTGCACTGATTATAGCTGTACAGAAAATTTCTTTTATGCTCATTTTGTTCATTTTTAGTGGGGCACTGTATCTTTCCTTTTTTATCTTTCGAAGTTCCATCAAGAAGGAGACACTATAAAAGTGATTGTATGTGCCGGTAGAAAGTAGAGTATCATCTCGGATGAAAAAAATGGAGGTATATAGGTATGAGTGAAATGGTTTTTCAAACAAATCTTGAGAGAAAGATTATAGAAAATGAAGAGTTTCTAAATAAAGCAGAAAGTCTACTCCCAGTGTTAAATGAAAGTTATATTACTCCTATTCAACTAGTCGAAGTCTTACCAAATAAGAAGAAAATTCATGGATGGGAGGTACGAAGTAGAGACTCTGTAGAACAGTTATCTAAAATGGATTTTGGCAAAGGGGACCAAGTCATTCTTGACTTCGGTGAACACCTAGTTGGATACGTAACAATCAACATTACCCCAGTAGGGAGTCCACCTGATGCTCCACTCCATCTAAAGCTAACATTTGGTGAGATGCCTATAGAAGTTGCAGAGGATTTTTCTACCTACAATGGGGTAATTAGTAGTGGTTGGCTCCAGGAAGAAGTAGTTCATATGGATATATTACCTGGAATCCTTAAGCTGGAGAGACGCTATAGCTTCCGTTATATGAAAGTCGAAGTGTTAGCCACTTCTCCAAAGTATAAAGTTCAATTTCAAAAAGTAGTATGCAAGAATGTAAGTTCAGCAGATTTAACTGCAGTAAGTAAACTTGAGCATGCTGATGAGATGTTGCAACGAATGGATCAGGTTAGTATTAAAACGCTTGTAGATTGTATGCAAGAAGTATTCGAAGATGGTCCAAAACGTGATAGACGTCTGTGGCTTGGAGACCTAAGGCTGCAGGCATTAGCTAATTATGCAACCGTAAAAAATAATGATTTAGTAAAAAGATGTTTATATCTCTTTGCAGGGACTCCAGATGACCAGGGCAGACTTGCAGCAAATCTATTTATCCAGCCTTCCGTAATTGCAGATGATACGTATTTTATTGACTACTCCCTATTTTTTATGGATACACTTGTAGACTATTTTCATGAAACCAATGACTTAGTTACACTGACAGATCTATGGTCTATAGCCTTTAAGCAAATAGAGAATTCTCTCCAATTTTTAGATTCCAACTATCTTTTTAAAGGAGAAGGCTTCTTTGCTTTTATTGATTGGGCAGAAGGATTGCACAAAGAAACAGCCACTCAAGGGATTCTCATTTATGTCATGAAAAAGGCCCTTTCTGTTGCTCATTTGGTGAATAAAAGTCATAAATTGCTTCTAGAAGAGACACTTCCTCTTTTAGTAGAAGCAAGTAAAAAGTATTTGTGGGATTCAGAAAAACAACTATTTGTAAGTGGTCCAACTAAACAAATCTCCTATGCAAGCCAGGTATGGATGGTTTTGGCAGGTGTTCTTTCCGCACAAAAGGCAAAAGAAACCTTAGAAAAACTACCTTCTACAGATGCTATTGAGCCTGCCACACCATATATGTATCATCATCTAGTTGAAGCCTATTTGGTTGCAGGTGATAGGGAATCTGCATTGGATAGGATGAAAACATACTGGGGTGGTATGCTAGAGGATGGAGCAGATACGTTTTGGGAACTTTATAATCCAAAGAATAAATCCTTCTCACCTTATGGTCACCATCTAATCAACAGCTATTGCCATGCATGGAGCTGCACACCAACTTATTTGATTCGAAAGTATAATATGTAGAATCTAGGGGTTGGGTGTTCAAGACATCAGGTTGTGAGGGGGGAAGAATTCTCCTGACTACTGTAATATTAGACCCAATAATAAAGGTCAACCAGAAATATCTGGCTGGCCTTGTAATAAGTCTGCGTTAAATTCTTATTAACGCTAATAATTTTGGTTAAAAATGCGTCTACTTCCTTGGTATATAAGGGGTTAGATGCTTTTTTTATATTCAATTTCAATCTAAGAAGGATTAACGCTTATTTCAGGAGTTAACGCTCTGTTTCTTGTGAAATTGGCTAATTGAGAGATAAAGTACGTAGTTGAAGGTGTTTTTCTGTAAAAGTGATGGCATTCTGTTTATGCAACTATAGTGGCAGCATTCCTGTAACAAATGAAAACTTGGCTTATGGAATAAACATGCTGATTAGTGATATAAGGTTAAGGCTAATTTGTTAATATATTAAATAAAATGAATTTA
>Ga0209463_1000190_pt1 | contig 57962 bp, 63 predicted proteins | sample AgamicMgSfrz_FD_187169 | JGI IMG/M metagenome (GOLD analysis project Ga0209463, IMG submission 187169) | Agave microbial communities from Guanajuato, Mexico - Mg.Sf.rz (SPAdes) (version 2) | ecosystem: Host-associated > Plants > Phyllosphere > Phylloplane/Leaf | place: Guanajuato, Mexico...
AAGCACCAAAACTTGATGATACAACTGAAGGAGAAGGTGTAGATGACGAGGGAGATAAAGAAGATGCTTCTGGTGACGCTGGAACTGGAACTGAAGCAGGCAGCAACGAAGGAAGCGAATTAGGTAAAAAAATGGCAGCAGGCGCAATTGAAATGTGGAAAAAATATAGCAAAGATTTAGGTGTAGCTGACCCTATTTACTATGAATTTGCTGGAGGAAGAAGCAGTAAAACAGCTGTTGTAGATACAAGACGTGGTGATTGTTCAGCGTTTACAGCATATGTAGCAAGAACGTATGGTGGAGTTTCCATCAATATGACCGCTGCAACACAAGGTCAAAACGGTAAAGTTGTATTTGATGCTAACATGCTTCAACCTGGAGATTTAGTGTTGTTTAAAGCAGGAAGTGGTTATCAAGGTTCAACTTGGACAGATCCAAATGGAAAAACGTATCATATCAGTCACGTAGGTATGTATGTAGGAAATGGAGAGTTTGTACATTTACATGGACCTTCATTATCTAAATCAAGCAAAGCGAAAGCTGGAACTATTAGTAAAAACAAAACAACAGAAAGTTATTTTAGAGGACACTTTGTAGCAGGTATCCGTATTGGTGAAAGTGGTCAAGTGGGAGAACCTAATCAAGTGGCTGCTGGAGAAGATTCCACAGATGAAGCATTACTTCATTTACAAACGTTAATTCAAATTGATCAATATGCATTATCTGGTTTGGATTTAACAGATAAAAACATTGAAAAAGAATACAAAGATACAAATATCTATAAAATGTGGAAATTAGCGAAAAAATTAGATCGTAAAGGTGAAAAGAACTGGACAAACTACGATTACATCATGGATGCTCGAGCATTAGTGTACGAATGTTACTTAGTAGGGAATGAACATAGTTGGTTCTTTGCTTCTAAGCCATGTGATGATATCAAAGCAGAATTTCCGATTCCAGATGAACATCAAGCTGTATTGTTACATACATCAGAACATACTAGTTACTGGTGGACGTGTAAGAAAAATGCTGATGCAAAATCAGCAAGCGCTTCGGTAAATGATAATAGTATAAAAATAGGAGATGCCCTGGGAAGTGGAACGCCAACCGCTATCCTGACGAATCATCAGCATACCTATGATCCGAAACCTAAAAACCCTTGTGGTGCAAATGAAACGGGAGAACTCCAAGAAAAAACGGTTAAATCAATTGCATATCCTGATTTAAAAGCAATTCTTGCGATGTTTGAACCATATTCGTTAGCACAAAACAAAGCATATATTATCGATAAAGATGAATCTTACACGGAATTATTAAACTTCTATTTGCAACAAGGATATGAAGAAGCGGGTGTAAGTGGTGAATATTCTGAAGTAGCACAAGTGGTAGATGAAACAAAATTAGGAAAAGGATCGATTGCGTATCCAATCGCTAATGCAAATAAATTTATTTCCGATACCTTTGGAACACGCGGAGGTAAACATAAAGGAATGGACTTTGCATCTGAGAGAGGAACACCGATTGTATCAGTTGAAGCAGGAACGGTAGAAGAAATTCGAACAGGTTCGAATGGTTCAAATGGATACGGAAATTTAGTAATCATCAAACACAATATCAACGGTCAAACCATGTACAGTAAATATGCACATGTATTGAACAATGAAAAAGATTGTGCAAAATGTAAAGAAGGCGGTAGCTATCCAGATAGAAAACTTTCAGATTACTACGATGAAGAAAAGAAAATTCAAGTAAAAGTGGGAGATCAAGTAACGCGAGGTCAAGTTATAGCGTTTATGGGTAATGCAGCACATTCAAGTAACTTCCATTTACACTTTGAAATTTGTGCGAAACCATATGATACGTCAACATGTGTGGATCCACAAAAATTATTTGATGAATAAAAAAAAGCAGTCAATTGACTGCTTTTTTTTATTTTTTAGGTGTAATGACTTGAACGTCATTGTCTCCATTTTTAATATAAATAGAACCATTTACTACATCTACTTGATAAACATCTGTCTTTAACTTTGTTTTTGTTTTCTTAGCCATATTGTATAAATACAAATCATTGTTATTAACAATTAGTAAATAATCATTATTGTACCAAGCAATATCTGAAACCATATCAAAACCTTTAATTGCGCCTTGCTCAGTTACGACAACTCCTTCGGAATCATTGTCATCACTAAAGCGTAATGCCCAGTTTTGATTACTATTTAATGTTAATTCGCGTGCTGAATAATTTTTATCAATTTTTTCGTTTGATACATCAACTGTCATTCGAGGCAACACTTGATTGTTCACTTGGAGAAGATCGATACTATTTGTATCTGGAACATACACATAATAATCATTTCCAATAAAATCAGATGCCATACTCGAACCCGTAATCGTTACTTTATCTTGTGGCGGGAAATTGGTTGCTTTTGCAGGCAATACATACGTATCGGTAACAAATGTTTTCTTTTTATCTGTATCTGCTGCAAGTACATCGTAATACGTCATAAAAATGGCGCCGTTGTAATATTTTAAATCAACAATTTTACTCATCTCTGGTGCTTCTGTTACTTTTCCATAATTGATTTTGTTTTTCACATCATAAAGATAAACACCTTCATGCAACGCATCTTGTTGTGCATAAACAAGAAAATCTTCATTTTGAGAAAGATAAGCAGTTTGAATTTTTTCTTTTGCTACAGCTTCTCCGCGTTCATCTTTTAAGTCATAAAAATAAAGAAAATCATTTAAACCACCCATTAATAAATAATTAGTTGTAGCCTGTCTCATGTATGGCATATTTTCTGGAATGGTTGCTCCTTCGATTGTTTTAGGCGAGTTAAATTTCAATGTACCGACGGTTGATTTTCCTTTTGTAAATAAATCGGTTGATTCGGTTTGGTGATCTTCTGACTTGTTACTCGGTAATGTTACACTCGCAGATGATTCACTTTTTGAATTACTGTTTTTTACAGGAGTTTGATCGGTTGCATTATCTGCTTTAAGTGTAAAGAAAAAGATAAGAATAAGAATAATGGCAATGACGATCATAACGCCTAAGATAAGAAATACTTTTTTGTTATTGTTCACATTTTTCACCTCCAAAAAAATGATAGACAGCTCTTTATTCTAGTGGTATAATCGCCCCGAAAGAGGGTGATGGGATGTTACTAGTTGAAATAGCTGCTTATATTTTATTTATAACACTAATTCTGTTTTATTCAACAAAAGTTTTATGGCTTTTTTTCTTACTATTTTGTTATCGGTTTTACGAATCAACACTTACATATTCATTTCTATCAAAATACATACATTTCTCCCATGAAAGAGATTATTTCATAATTATTATTATCCTTTCTATTTTAACATATTTTGGGATGATTTTGCTAACGAAAAATATGCAGTTCCTACGCTATATTTTATTATTAGCAATGGCATTGTATGTATTAAGACAACCAGATTATGGATTAAAAGAAGTGTTTTTGTTTAAAGATTATTTAAAAGATCATGGAATGTGGAATAGTCAGTACTGGGTGGACCAACTAAAAGCTTTATTTTTATTAGGAGACGAGCAACATAAGTCCATTTTTGAAAAAGTACTCGATAATATTATTTCCTTTTTCCAACGAATGATTCAATATGTAAGAGGGTTATAAGTAAAAGGAGCATATTTATGCTCCTTTTATTTGTTGATATAACATTTGTTCTCCTAAAATCATCGCTGAAAATTCATGCAATAAAACAATATATTTTGAGATAGAAAGTGTTTCATAATCTTTGTAATCAAACACAATCGTTTCTAATAAACCTGAGGTTGAAGAATAAACAAGGGAAGAATTCGTAGAAATAGAATTAAATAAAAGGCAAAGTTCGCCTAATTCCGTTTGATCTAATGAAAGCGTGGTTTTTTGTTCTTTTTCTTCAAAAAACGGATCAAGCAAAGGAACAAGGATAGTAAAGTTTTTAGTTAGATACTGGAAATGTTCCTTCATATGTTCGATAAATGCAATGAAAAAATAATCACGCTCAATTAATTTATGAATCGGATAATCAGGTTCATTTTGCAAGAAAAACGACAATTGAGGAAAATTTGGAAAATCCATGTCATCACCTCTTTTTCTAGGAGGAAGATAACATATTTTTTGAAAAAATCAAGAAATGACACTGTTTTTTAGGGGGTAATATATGCAGATAAATGGCGTACAAACACAAAGCATGGTGAATCATTCTTCTATTCAAGCGGCAAAACAAATCAAAACAAATAAAACAGAGTTATTTGAAGAAATGTTTGACACAAAGAAAAAAATGGATAAAAAGGATGATAGTGTCCTTTCACAAATGATTGATAATATCGATACATTAAAAAAAGTATTGGATATGGAGTTAACAGTGGATAATTTGAAAAAATACAAAGACGCTGTTCAATCGTTTGTTGAGCACTATACCAAAAATGAATTAAAAATGGAAGATCATATTTTGAGTGATCGAAAAGGATATCAAAAAAAAGTATCGATTATTCGTTCAATTGATGAAAATCTTACTCAACTCAATCAAAATATGTTAGAAAGTCCATTGGGGCATATTGAAACGTTGAAAAAAATTGGCGAAATCCAAGGTCTTGTCGTTAACTTGTTGATTTAAAGTTTTAGGAAGAAGAAACGATAACCATAATAAAAGTCATGAGAAAAAACAAAAATTAGGGGAGGAAATATATATGAGAATTAATTCACAACAAACAATTAAATGGTTATTAGTAAATGACAAAGAAAAGAAAGTATCAGAAAACACAACAAGCAAAAGCGTAAAAGAAAATGAAAAAGATGATATTCAATTTAATGTATCAGCTAATGAACTAACGGAGTTTTTCCAACTAGCAAAAGAAGCAGATACAGTAAGAGAAGATAAATTGGATGAAGTAAAAGAAAAAATGGAAAATGGAACATATAACATCACTGGGAAAGATGTTATTGCTAAATTAATAGAAGGAAGACGATAATCATGGAAAAAATAGTGAAAAAATTTAAAGAAGTCAACGGCATTCAAGAAACACTTATTCAATTGTCGGAACAAAAATTTTTAGCACTACAACATGACGACAAAGAAGCCCAAAAAAAATTAATTCAACAAGAAGCGCTCAAACAATTTGATTTTGAAGAAGCATGTGAACAGCTAAAGGCATCAATTAGAGAAGAATGTCAAAAAAAACAAGTAACAAACATTCATTTAGAAAGTTTAGTTCCGTTTATGACAAAAGAAGAAAAGGATGAATTGATGGCGTGTCGTAGATGCGCCATTCGTCATGATCGGAAATTAAAAGCAATCCAAAAAATGAATGGAGGATTAGCACAGTCGTTAGCAGAAGCTGAAAAATTACTTTTGGATGCGATTTTACATGTTGCCGAACAAGAGGACGTTGGGGGTAATTTATTTATTAACAAAGAGTTATAAACCAAACATGAAGGGGGGGAGGAATTCGCATATTGCGAAATTCCGATACATATGGGTTTAAATTTTAATACAGCACTATCAGGACTTTTAACGAGTCAAAAACAAATGGAAATTGCACAAAATAACATTGCAAACGCCAACACAGATGGTTATGCAAGACAACGATTAGAGGTGTCAACTAATGATACGCTTGTTGGAAGTGGCGTGGAAAAAGAAATTGGTTCAGGTGTTATTGCCAATCAAGTCACTCGTATCAAAGATGAATTGTTAATTGGACAAGTAAGAAGCGAGCAAAGTCAAGTGGGTTATTATGATAACTTATCTAAAACATTACAAGACGTAGAAGTTATTTTCGGTGATACAGAAAATGGAGGATTAAACAATGCGTTAACGGGATTTTTTAATGCATGGGAAGAAGTTAATAAATTTCCTGAAGAAAAATCATATCGATTTGCACTTGTAGGTCAAGCGCAAGCGCTTGTAAATCAATTTACAACAATTAGCAATCAATTAGATGAAACAAAAGCAAACGTTGATACGCAGTTGGATCAAAAATTGACAAAAATCAATTCATTGACAGAAAAAATCGCAAAAATTAATAACAAAATAGGAAATGGATCAACAGATAATCCAAATGCGTTATTTGATGAGCGTGATCGTTATCTTAATGAACTTTCTCAATACATTGATATAAACGTGCAAAAGGATCCTAAAAACCCGAATTTAATTAATGTTAAATCTGGAGGAACGTATCTCATTTCAGGAGTAAACTCAAGCCCAATCAAAAAAATGGAAGATAGTTTAACAAAAGAAATGATTTTAGGTGTAAATAATGTAGAGTATAAACCGAATGAAGGTTCTCTTTTATCGGATATAACACTTAAAAATAATTATCTTCCACGATATGAAGATGAATTAAATGAACTAGCGACTACGCTGATTAATAAAGTCAATAGTTATCATTCGGCAGGATACGGAACAGACGGTTCGACGGGAAATAATTTCTTCTTAGGAAGTGATGCGAGAACGATTAAATTTAATTCTGTTCTTGAATCAAATACTGAAAAAATTGCGCTTTCAGCAAACCCAAGTTCTCCTGGTAACTCAAGTCAAGGTGCATTAATTGCGGGTGTTTTGGACGAGAAATTGTTTAATGGTGGAACGGTTAGTTTGCAAGGATTTTATAATGGATTTTTAGTGGACATGGCAACAGATTTAAATAACGCAAATGATCAAACAAGCGTTCATGAAAATGTGTTAACGGGTCTAGAAACAACAAAACAAAGTATTCAAGGTGTAAGTGTAGATGAAGAAATGACAAACTTATTGCAGTATCAACAGTTTTATACTGCCAATTCTAAAATGATTAAAGCAACAGACGATACCATTAAACAGTTATTTGAACTTATTTAATAGAGGAGGTGCTCATCATGAGAGTATCGGTATATAGTAAATTTAATATTATGAATCATTATTCAGGTAAAATTCAAGAACAATTAGCCAAAAGTCAAGTGCAACTTGCCACAGGGAAAAAGTTCAACTATGCAAGTGAAGACCCAATTAGTGCGAATCAAGCAATGCTTATTAGTAATGCACAAGATCGTGTCACGCAATTGCAAAAAAACGTGGGAGATGCCAATAGTTTCCTAGAACGAGGAGAATCGGTATTAGGTTCAACAATTGAAATTTTGCAAGCTTCACGTGAAAAAGCACTGGAAGTATCAAACGGTACCGTTTCAGATCAAGATCGTAAAACATATGCTTCTATTGTGGATAAAAATATTGATCAAGTGTTAGCACTTGCCAATACAAAGTATTTAAATCGCTATATTTTTAGTGGTGAAAAAACAAATACAGAAGCCTTCTCCTATGACGGGACAACAGCAACGTACAACGGAGATACTAATAATATGACGTTCAATGTGTCATCAACATTTAATATTAACATTTCTGAAACTGGAGATGTAGCATTTCAAGATGTATTGGATTCACTCATTAAACTCCGAGATAGCATGGCAACAGGAACCGATACAGATATTCAAAATGCAATGGGTGGATTAGATGATGCCATGGACGATATGATTGATCTCCGTTCGGAATTTGGAACAAGAATTAACGGATTAGATACGTTAAAAGAAACGTATGAACAAAGTCAAACAGATTTAAAAGCAAAAAAATCTGTAATTCAAGATGCAGATATTACAGAAGTGGTTTCTCAACTTGCATTAAGCCAACAATTGTATCAAGGAACCATTCAAGCAAGTACAAAAATGCTTCAAACAAGTATTTTAAATTATATTTAAAAAAAGAGGTGAGAGAATATGGCAGATTTATTTGGTGGTGCAAAGATTAGTGCGTATGATGACCGAATTCGCCTAATGGGATTAGGGTCTGATTTTGATACGCAAGGGTTGTTAGATGCAACCATTGAAATGATGAAATTAAAAAATAATCCATACGAAAAAACAAAAGCAATCTATGAAGATGAAAAAGGTGTATGGACACAATTAGAAACAGCGATGACGAATTTTACGTCGATGATTAAAGATGTAAAAGATTTGTCTGCTTCAGATAAAAAAACAACCGTTTCTGATGCAACAGCGTTAACATTTACGGCTACATCAAGTGCCGTAGATGCAACGTATAAAATTGATATTAAACAACTAGCAACTTATCATAAAGTGCGTTCTGATAGCGTGACAGATCCAACGCAAGCGCTTGGGTATGCAGAAACAACAAAAATAAATGGAAAAGATTTTGAATTTACAGCTGATATGTCGCTTGCAGATACAGCGAAAAAAATAAATGACGGAGATTACAAAGTTAATGCTGTAGTAATTGGAGGAAGTTTAATTTTAACTTCAAAAGATTCTGGTGCAGCAAATGCGATGACATTAGAAGGGACAGCGTTTGAAAATTTAGGGTTGTTATCAAATGGTGCTTTTAAAAATGAAGTACAAAAAGCACAAGATGCACAATATACGGTTGACGGAATTAGTATGACAAGTGCAAGTAATACAATTCGTGATGGCATTGAAGGAGCAACACTTCAATTAACAAAAGTGCAAGATAATGTAACGGTAGCGGTTTCAAAAAACAATGATGCTATCAAAGAAAAAGTAAAAACGTTTGTAAATGGATACAATCAAGCCATTGCATTGATTAATCAATGGACAGCAAAAGAAGCAGTATTACAAGGGAAAACCATCCCGAATCGAATTAAATCGGATATGGGTGCTGCTTTAATGAAGAAGACAGATTCATCATTGATGATGTATCAAATCGGAATTTCCATTGACGGTGTGGCTAAAAACGGAACGATTACGTTTAATGAAACGAAACTAGATGAACAATTAGATAAAAATCCAGAAGAAGTAATGAAACTGTTAACAGGTGATAACAGTGTGGGAAAAACGTTGTATGATAAATTGTATGATATGTCAAAATCAACAGGAACGATTCAAGGAGCCATTGATGGATTAACAAAGCGTATCGACAATATTGATAAAACCATCGCAAAAAACGAACAAATGTTTGAATTGGAGCAACAAACCTTGCTAAGAAAATTTGCAAGTTTTGATTTAATGATGAATGATATGAATACAACAATGGATTATTTGACGGCACAAATTGATGCTATGAACAAGAAAGATTAAAAAGGTGGTGTAGAACATGCAGGGCTGGAAACGATACATGCAAAACGAAATACAAACTAGTAATCCCGTAAAAGTAACAATTATGGCATATGAACGATGTATTTTAGAACTTCGTGTTTCAAAAGAAAAACTGGAAAACTTACGTTTTTCAGAAGTAGATGAGCGAATTGGAAAAGTAGGGAGAATTATTAATGAATTAACACTGCAATTAAATCATGAAGCATTTCCTGAATTAGCGGAAGATTTATTTCGTTTATATGAATGGATTACAAATGAACTTCAATTGGTGTTAATAACAAAAAACACAGAAAAAATTGATCCCATAATTAATGTGATTCAAAATTTATTGGATGGATATCGAGAGGTGTTAAAAAACAATGAAACAAATGGATGAATTTTACGAAAAAATGAAAAAAACGTTACTTAATGCAGATGAAAAATTGCTTAAACAACTTTTGGACGAAAGACAAACATACATAGATACATTAACAGAAGAAAAGCGAAAAGAAGCAATGGAATATTGCTTAGTAAAGGATGGAGAAATAAAAAAAGAGATTCAACAAAAAATGGAAGAATTGCAAGCATTTGGTTCCAGTCAAGTGAGTAAAAAACGCGCCGCTGAAAAATATAGTCAATTTTAAAAACCAAGGGGGAACCCTTGGTTTTTAAAATTGAAAAAAATAAAAGAAAAAAAGGTTTTTTGTCAAAAAGAATAATTGAGTATAATTGATGAATTTAGTTTAAAAGAAAATATAAAAAAATGGAGGGAAAAGCATGACGAGTGATTATGTTAATTTTCTGGAAAAAACAATGGATGTTTCTGTCTTAAAACGAAACGTAAATGCAGATAACATTTCCAATGTGAATACACCAAATTTCAAAGCAACAACGGTTAATTTTGATCGGTTGTTTGATGAAAAAGGATATTTACAAACGAAAACAACCAACGACAAACACATTGAAATGACATTTGCAAACAACAGTGATGTGAAACTGGAAAAAGATACAACAACTAAAGCAGGAGCAGATGGAAACAATGTTGATTTAAATCAGGAAATGGTTTCAATGGTTAAAAACAACTATGTGTTTGGAATGGGTGTTCAAGCAATTAACAAAGAATTTACGTTGGAAAAAACAGCATTAGGAAAATAAATAAAGGGGGAGTGACAAATGTTTAAAACAATCGATATTATCGGTTCTGGTATGACAGCAAATAAGCAATGGTTAGAATTAACCGCTAATAATATTACTAATATGAATACGACAAGAACGGAAAAAGGAGGACCTTATCATCGTCAAACGCTTCAATTAGAAGCGAAAAACAGTTTTGATGATTTGTTCGATAAACAGGTAGGAGACGGAGTGAAAGTATCAAAAGTTGTGACCGATAAAACGGAAGATTTGGTTTATGATCCTCAAAATGTTGACGCCAATGAAGAGGGATATGTAAGATTTCCAGCAATTAACTTAGCAGCGGAAATGACAGATATGATGCAAGCACAACGCTCGTATGAAGCGAATGTGACCACATTAAATGCAACAAAAGAAGTAATGAAAAAAGAAATGGAAATTGGAAAAGTTTAATACATTAAAGGGGGTGTAAGCTAAAGTTAGCACTTCTAACTTTAGCGGATATATGGTAATTAATTCAGCTATTTCTCCGTCAACGGGGCTTCTTCAAACAGATAATACATCAACGAAAACAAGTGATTCTCTTTTTGATCGAATGTTTGATGCGGTTGATAATTTGAACACAACACAAGTGCATGCAAATACAAAAATGGAAGATGTTATTTCTGGAAAATCAGAAGATTCTCACGGAGCATTAATCGGATTAGAAAAAGCAGATATTCAAATGCAATTAGCTGTAACCGTTCGAGATAAAGTGTTGCAAGGATACCAACAAATGATTAATATGCAAATATAAAATAGGGTGTGTGAGTTATGAAAGAAAAGTTAGTAGCGATTAAATCAAAAATGAAACCATGGCATTATTGGGCAATTGGAATTATACTTTTTGCAATCATCGGTTATGTTTCTGTGATGGGAATGAAACCTGATACATATCAAACACTCTATTCTAACTTAGATGCGAAAGATGCAACTGCCATTGAAAAAGAACTTTCTAATGCAGGTATTGATTATGTAATGAGTTCTGATCAAAAAACACTTCAAGTAGAAAAAACACAAGTGGCTAAAGCGAGAATGGATTTGGCAAATGCTGGATTACCTGGCTCACAAAGTCAAGGTTTTGATTTATATGATTCTACGAGTTTAGGATTAACAAAAGATGAACGACAAGTAAAATACAAACGAGCGTTAAAAGGACAGTTAGAAAAAGATTTAGTGGACGGAATTGGTGTGATTAAACGTGCAACGGTTGAACTTGATTATAACGAAGAAGATAATATCTTTTTAGATGATGAAAAAGAATCAAAAGCGACAGTTATCGTAGGATTGGAAACAGGAAAAACGTTAAGCGCCTCTCAAATTAAAGGAATTCAAAACTTGGTAAGTGCAGCAGTAAAAGATTTGGATCCGAAAAATGTAGTAATCGTAGATGAAGAAGGTGCGTTAATTTCAGATGTAGATGGAACAACAGAAGATGGACAAACAGGAACAGAAGGAGATATAACGGAGAAAACGGAAGGAAGAATTAAAAATGATATCATGAAAGAACTTTCTAGCGTATTCGGCTATGACAATGTACGTGTAACGGTTCGTGCAAAAATTAATTTTGATGAAATTGTTCAAAATATTGAAAAATACGATCCAACAGGAACACTTGTAAGCAGTCAAACGAGTAAAGAAAGTTCAGTTCAAAAGGAAAATGGAACATCTGAACCAGGAACAGAGTCAAATGGGGATGTGCCAGAGTATCAAACAGAAGATTCTTCTACTGGAACAACAAGTAGTACAAATAAAGAAGAAGTGACACAAAACTTTGAAGTAGGAAAAACAGTTGAAACTGTAAAGAAAAATCCTGAACTTACGTATTTAAGTGTAAGTGTGGCTGTAGATCAATCAATGACAAAAGCAGAAATTAAAGAATTAGAAGCGCATGTAGCGGTTGCGTCAGGTTTGATTGATCAAAATAATGATGGTGTGTACGAAAACGGAAATGTAAAAGTAACGCCGTTTGTATTTAAACAAAATCAAAAAAACACAGCAACTACAACGGAAAAAGCAACAGATACTGGAATGAATAAATGGATTTTAATTTCAATTGGTGCTGGAATTGTGTTGTTGATTATCTTACTTACGATTATGTTTATTCTTCAAAAACGTAAAGAACGTTTAGAAAGAGAAGAATTAGAAAGACAGTTGTTAGCAGAGCGAGAAGCAACAAAACGAGCATTGGAAGAAAATTCAGTAAAAAGAGAAGAGTTGGAAAAAGAAGAGGATGAAGAAGCATTTAAAATACGAAAACATGATTTAACCAAAGAAGCAACAGATGCAGCAGAAGAAAACCCTAGAAGAACTGCGGAATACATCAACAAATTGATTAACGAGGGGTGACATACGTTGTCAGAAAACATTTTAAGTGAGATAAGAGGGAGAACAAAAGCAGCCGTGCTTTTAGGATTTTTACCATTGGATACATCACGAAAGGTTATTAGTTATCTGGACAATGATGTAAAAGAAGTCATTACAAAAGAATTGGCAAACATGCCTAAATTCAATAGTGAAATTGTAGAGGCGGTTGTCAAAGAATACTTAGGTTTTTTAAAGGGAAACAACTTAGGTATGGTAAACAGTGGACTTGAATATGTAACCAAATTATTAGAAGGCGCTGTTCCAGATGAAGAGCTTGAAGAAATTATGGGTAGAGTGTACCAAAATAGTGTTCGTCCATTTGGTTCATTAACAAAATTACGGGACATTAGCCCCCTTGTAACGTTTTTACAAGGGGAGGCTCCCCAAACCATTGCAGTCATTGCCTCTTATTTAAAACCTGCGCAAGCTTCAGAACTGTTACAAAGTTTGCCTGAAGAAAAAATGGTAGAAGTGGCAATGGGGATTGCGAATATGGAAAACACGAATAAAGATTATTTATTAAAAATTGAACGCTTATTAAACAAAAAATTAGAATCGTTTGTAACAGATGACCAAAGTCAAACAGACGGAGTCAAGACGTTGGTTAATATTTTAAATAATGTTCCTCGTTCTGTTGAAAAAGTATTGTTTGATGGGTTAGACAAAACAGATGAAGAATTATCTAAAACGATTAAAGATAATATGTTTGTCTTTGAAGATATTATTAAACTTGACGGTATGTCATTATCGAAAGTTATCAACAGTATTACAGATAATGATTTGATCGCTATGTCATTGCGTGTAGCAAAAGAAGAATTAAAAGAAAAATTCTATCAAAGTATGTCAGAAGGACGAAAACGTTTGGTTGTGGATGCGGATGAAGGGATTGGTCGTGTTCGTTTAAATGATGTAGAAGAAGCCCAACAAAAAATTGCGCATATTGTAAAAGATTTAGAAAAAGCAGGAGAAATTGTGTTATCAAGAGGTGAAGATGATGTCATCTTATAAACGAATTCCGAAAGCGGCTATTAAACTATCCGAGCAAAAAGTGGTGTTTAATGACCGCTATGCTTCGGAAGAAGAGTTATTTAAAAAAACAAGCATTGAAACATACCTGCAAGAATCAAAGGAAAAAATCAAAAAAGAAGAAGAAAAAATGTTCCAAGAAATTCAAGAAAATCGTGAGATGTTGATTCAACAAGGTTATGAAGAAGGAAAAGAAAAAGCGGTTTTGGAAGCAAAGGAACAGTTAAAACAAGAATTTGATCATATTTTAGAACAAGCCAATCAAATTTATCAACAAGCTAATCATTTTTATGAACAATTAATTCAAGAACAAGAGAATTTGAAAGAACAGTTTTTAATGGAAAAAAAAGAAGAATTAATCGATTTTATTTTGCTTGCAACGAAAAAAATTATCCATCAGCAACTAGATGCTGAACAAATTGACATGGAAAAGATATACGAAAAAGCCATTCATCAAGTGAAATATGATACAAGTAAAATTTTTGTTCGTGTTCACCCAGAAACACAAGAAGTTTTGCAACAGTATAAAGGGGTTTTAATGGATAAACGTATTGAGTTTCGATATGACTTAACATTGGAAAAAACGGATTTTATTTTGGAAACAGAACGAGAATTTATTGATTTATCTGTTCAAACACAATTAAATGAAATGAAAGAGTATTTAAGGAGTGTTATTGATGCTGAATCTTAATGAATTACATCAAAAGTTACAAACGCATCCTGTACATAAAACATTCGGTGAAATTCATACGTTGACAGGAAACACCATGATTAGCAAAGGTCCTATCTGTAAAATTGGGGACCTTTGTACGGTTGGTGAAGAACATGTTCCTTGTGAAGTTATTTCGTTAAAAGGATCGGATGTGTATTTGATGCCATTAATTAAAACAAAAAAGCTATCTGTGCGTGACAAAGTGGTACTAAAACAAAACAATGTTGAAATTCCTCCTGTTCAGTTTCTATTAGGTAGAACGTTAAATGGACTGGGTTTTTTTATAGATGGAGAAAAACATGATAGCTATCATAAAAAAATTGCGGTGGACTTAGATCGAGATGCGCCTGATTCCATGAGTCGTAAACGAATTTCGACTGTTTTGCCTACAGGAATAAAAGCCATAGATTCAATGTTAACACTTGGAGAAGGGCAAAGGATTGGTATTTTTGCAGGAACAGGTGTGGGGAAATCGACGTTACTAGGTCAAATCGCTCGTTATGCCAAAGCAGATGTCAATGTGATCTGTTTAATTGGAGAACGTGGACGAGAAGTGCGTGAATTTATTGAACATGATTTAGGTCCAGAAGGGGTAAAACGTTCAGTGGTCATTGTTGCAACAAGTGATGAACAAAAATTGATGCAAATTAAAGCGGCTCAATTAGCAACAAGTGTAGCGGAAGAATTTCGTAATCAAGGAAAAAAAGTATTGTTAATGATGGATTCTATCACGCGATTTGCAAAAGCAAGAGAAGATATCGATAAAGCAACGGGAGAAATACCTGATGTAAACGGAAAAACACCTTCTATGGAGCCGTATATGCAACGATTGCTTGAAAGAGCGGGAACAAATGATCGTGGAAGTATCACAGGAATTTACACGGTGCTAGTGGATGGAGATGATTTTAATGGAGCTATTCCTGATATGGCGCGTGGTATTTTGGATGGTCACATTATTTTAGATCGTCAAATTGCACAAAATAATCATTTTCCTGCAATTAATGTATTGAACTCTGTTAGTCGTGTAATGGATAAAATTGTAGAAAAAGAACAATGGGATTTAGTAAGAGAAATTAAAAAATACATGGCAATTTATAAAGAAAAAGAACAAGCGATTCAAATAGGAGCAATTCCTCCTGGGAATAGAGAAATCGATTTAGCAAAAGCCGTATATCCGATTGTAAATGAATTTTTAAAACAAAACATTTATGATTCCTTTGAATTTGAAGAAACGTTAACGCTATTAAAGCAGGTGATTAGTTAATGAAGTATAAAAGTAAATTTGATGTCGTATTGATGCTTCAACAAAAAGAAATCGAAGAAAAAGAAATGGAACTTTCTCGCGTGATTCAAAAACAAACAGAAATTATGAAAAAAATCGAAAAAGAAAAGCAACAACACACTCTTTTTCGTACAGAGTTGCAAAAAGGCGTAGTAGATGCTGCGTTTTTTTCAGGTTCATTTGATTCAATCTATCGAAAAAATTTGGATAAAGAGTTAGAAAAAGTAGAAATAGAATTAAAATTAAAACGATTAGAATATGAAAAAATGATGAAGAAAAAAGAGAAAATAGAAGAAATAGATAAAAAGGAAGAAAAAAAGTTTTATGACGAGTGGAAAAGAAAAGAACAGAAAAAGATTATTGGATTAAAAAGCATCATGAAATTGCATGAAAAAAGAGGTGAATTAGAAGGTGAAAATTCAGAATCAAACGATTGATCTTATGACGTTATTATTGGGAGGAGTAAAAGGAAAAGAACAAACAAAATTGGGCGAAAAAACAGTATTTGATCAATTATTTACAGGAAATCAAACAAAAACAAAAGCAACAGAAGAACTTCTTGAAAAGGCGTTTGAAAAAATAGGAACAGCTATGAGCGAAAAAATGCCATTAACTGAAAAAAGCTTGGCGTCTTTACTAGATAAAATTGGAATAAAAGGGGAAATGCAAACGGACATTATCCAAAAAGTGACGGAGTTTTTAAAAAAAGAATCAGTTGACTTATTATCAACAGAACCTGTTGTAGAAAAAACAGAAGAAACAATTGTAGATGAAAAAAAAGAAGAAAAATCGACGGATGTACAACAAAATCCCATAACTGAACCAACAGTTGTTGAAGATTTGGCAAAATTAGTGGTTTCTCTATTTGTAGAAATGAAAAAAAATGAACCAGAAGTAACCGTTCCAATAAAAAATGAAGGAACAGAAGTAAAAATTGATACGGTAACATTAACAAAACCTGCAGAACTTCATGAACTAAAAGAGTTAAAAGAAATGAAAGAAATTGTTCAACTTGTGAATGAAGGAATAAAAGTTGAAAAAGAAAGTCAGATGCAGCCTGTGATAACAAAGGCGATTGAAAAACAAATGGAACATATTGAAAAAACAGATAAAACAGAATCAAAAAAAGAGCTTGAGATAAAAATAGATGCACCGACAGGTAATACGGATGTGAAATCTATGGTAGCGGTACATGTTCCTGAAGTAAAAACAGAACCTGTTAAAGTGGTTCCTTTAAATGAACTGAAAACATTTGTTCAAAAAGAAATGAATACGTATGCAGATATAAAAACAATTTCTCCTAAAAAAATTGTGCTTCAATTAAATCCTGAAAATTTAGGAAAAATTGAAATTCAGTTAGAGAAAAAAGAAGACGGGACTCTAACAGCAATCTTAAAAGTACATGAAGCTGACGCTAAAGATGTGGTTGAAAAAGTGATGGAAGAAGCAAAAAAAGAACTAAATGACAAAGGCACAATCATTGATGTTCAAGTGACATCATCAAACGACCAGCAAAATAAAGAGGAAAAAAGAAAGGAACAACATGAAACTGTACCGAATGATAAAAAGGAAATAAAAGATGATGAAACATTTGACGAAATATGGCAAGAACAGTTAGGAGGGTAAACAATGGCAGTTAGTGCAACAGGAAGTGCGGTTTCGACATATGCAACGCCTTCTACAACCACCAAAACCAGTCAAACTACATCACAAAGAACCGCATTAGACAAAGATGACTTTTTGAATTTATTTGTGACAAGTCTTCAGTATCAAGATCCAATGAGTCCAATGGAAAACAGTGAAATGATGCAACAAATGTCACAACTCGGAATGATGGAAGCTGTAACAAATATGCAAGAAACAGTAAAAGATCTTAGTAATAATTTACTAGGAAGTCAAGTACAACAAGGTTCGAGCTTATTAGGAAAAACCGTTAAAGGAACAGATGTTGAAGGAAAATCAGCAGAGGGTGTTGTAAGTAAAGTACAAGTAAATGATGGGGTGCTTTCGCTTTTAGTCAATAACCAAAGTTTGAAGATTGGTCAAATAAGCGAAGTAACACAGTAAGAGATTTAAAGGGGGTACATACATATGAAGTCTATGAATATTGGTACATCTGGTATGTCGGCTAATGAAACAGCACTAGCTACAATTGCGAATAATATTGCAAACAGTAAAACAACTGGATATAAAACACAAGAAACAAAATTTGAAGAATTATTTTATCAACAAGTAAAATCTCCGAGTTCGGCAAATGAAAAATATGCTGGAACTAATCCAATGGATGTCGGAAACGGTGTAAAAGTAAGTACAATTGCCACTGATTTTTCACAAGGAAGTGTTACATCTACAGGAAAGAAAAATGATGTAGCTATTCAAGGAGATGGGTTTTTTATTACAGGTGATAGCAAAGGAAATGATGAAGTTTATACACGTAACGGTAATTTTGAAAAATCAGAAAATAATGAGTTGATTACACAAACAGGACGTTATGTATTAGGATGGAACATTGATGAATTAAGTGGACAAATTAATACAACTGCTGGAATTGAACCTGTTAAAATTCCAATTGGTTCTATTAGTGACCCAAAAGAGTCAACAAGTATGTCCATGCAAGGTAACTTAAATATTTCAGCAGAAGATGGAGAAGTGTATGGGCTTCAAGTTTCTTCTTGGGATCGTCTTGGGGAAGAACATCCAATTGACTTTAACTTTGTTAAAACAGGTCCAAACTCATTCCGTTATGCAGCGGTTCCGACGGATCAATTTACACCATCTGCTAGTATTTCAGATGCTGTTTTACATATGTCAGAAGGAATAGCAGGTTCTCTTCAAAAAGGGAATTACACGATTTCTACTGCAGCAGCTGGAGCTGGAAACGTTCAAATTACCGTAACGGATCCAAGCGGTGGAACGATTTTAACAAAAACAGTTTCAGATACAGATCAAACGGTTTCATTGGATGATGGAACAAATAAATGGTTTACAATTGATTTAAAATCAGGTGGAGCTCCTTCATCTTCTAGTTTTACAGTAGGGGAAGTTGGAAACATTTCATTTAACTCAATTGGTCAATTACAAAGTATTTCAGGAAGTGGAGTAGGTGGTAATCCAATGATTACTTATACACCTCAATCAACAGGTCAACCTGTAAATATTGATGTAGATTTAAAAACGTTAACAGGTCTTTCTGTAGATAGTACGGTAAAAATGACAAATACTGACGGTGCGCCAGCTGCCATGTTAACAGACTACACCGTTTCTGATGGTGGTGGTATTAATGGATATTACAGCGATGGATCTATTAAACCAATCGGACAAATTGCGTTAGCAACATTTACAAATCCTAGTGGTTTAACAAAAGTTGGAGAAGGTAACTTTATTACAACTGCTAATTCTGGTGTGGCAGATGTAGGTGTTCCTGGAACAGGTTCAAGAGGAGATTTAAAATCTCAATCTTTAGAAGATTCAAACGTTGATTTATCTAAACAATTTGTGGATATGTTAACGGTTCAAAAAGCATTCCAAGCTAATACAAAAGTCATTAAAACATCAGATGACGTATTAACAGATGTAATTAATTTAATTCGATAAAAGACATCGCAAGATGTCTTTTTTTATAAAATTCTTTTGACAAAAAAAGAAAACCTATTACTATACAAAAACAAATGATTGTGATAGTTTTCCGAAGAGGTGACAAGATGATTTTTCTAACAAAAAAAGACATAGACAGAACAAGATTTATATTAAATCATCGTTTAATAGAAAGGATTGAGGCAACAAATGACACAATTATTCTATTAGATGGTGGAAAAAAAATTATTGTTGACGAAACGCCAGAGGAAATTATTGAAAAAATAATTGAATTTGAATCCAAAATTATTCCAAGAATAATTAATAAAAAGGATGTTGACTAACAATTGAAAAAATATAAGAAGTGAGGTGGTATTGTGCATTTTTCTGATTTTGATTTAAGTATATTAGGAGAAATCGGGAATGTATCGGTTGGAGGAGCGGCTGCTTCTTTGAGTGATTTCGTGAATAAAATTGTAACAATTTCTATTCCGAACACGAAAATCGAAACGTTTGAAGAGTTAAAAAATCAATTTGAACCCTCTGTCATTTTTGCCAAAGTGGATTTTAAAGATGGTTTAAATGGTTCAAATTTATTGTTAATGAAAAAAGAAGAAGCTATCAATTTTTCAAAAATTATTGTAAAAGAAAAATTAGGTATCGATATTCACACATGGGATGAATTTTCTGAAAATGCATTGGCTGAAGTATTTAATATCATGGTAGGGAATATGACTTCTGCCATGTCCGAATTGTTTCATAAAAAAATAAAAATCGAAACACCAGAAATGTATGAAGTGGAATCGAAAGAACTAGCTTTTTATCAAAATGATGAAAAATTAATTAGTATTCGATTTGAAATCAAACTTGAAAACATTTTGAAAGTGAATTTGGTAAAAATCATTACTGAAAAACAAGCAAGTGAAATGATAAAAATGATTAAAGGAGACCATCATTTATGAAAAAAATTAAACCTAAAGCATTATTCAAAGTACCATTAAACATAGATTTTGAATTTGGTAGAGTTGAAAAACAAATTGGAGAAATTTTAGAGTTCAAGAAAAATACGATTGTAAAACTTGAGAATTCTAAAAAAAATGTTATACAAATTTATGTGAATGGTAGTGTATTTGCTGAAGGAAAAGTTTTGAGTAAAAATGGAGAAATCTATGTGCAAATTACTGATTTATTAAGAAAATAGGGAGGGGTAAATTTATGTCTAAAAACATTTTAATCGTGGACGACGCGGTATTTATGAGAACAATTTTAAAAAATATGCTAGAAAAAGCAGGTTATGTCGTTGTAGCTGATGCTGAAAATGGTAAAAAAGCAGTTGAAAAATACAAAGAGTTATACAACACAGAGAAAAAACCTAATTTAGTATTAATGGATATTACAATGCCTGAAATGGACGGAATTACGGCGTTAAAAGAATTAAAAAAATTCGACGAAAAAGTGTTAGTAGTAATGTGTTCTTCTTTAACAGCTCAACACAGTGTGGTAGAGGCTATTAAAGTGGGAGCAAAACACTTTATCGGTAAACCGTTTGTTGAAGAAGATGTTATTAAAACAATTGAGAAAGTTATTTCTCAAAATTAATCCTAAAAAGGGTGGTACATACATATGGATAAAAAACTTACACAAGAACAAATTGATGCCCTTTTTGGGGCAATTCACGAAGGTGGAGAAACAGCAGTAGAAGAACTTTTGGAAAAAGAGCAAAAAGGGAAGTTTCAAGAGTATGATTTTAATCGACCAACAAAATTTAAAAATGAAAATTTAAAAAGCTTAGAGTCGATTGCAAATAACTTTGCCCGAAACTTCTCTCAGCTTTTGGCTGCTCGATTACGTCTTCCTATTCAATTTCAAGTAAACCAAACAATTGAACAAATCCCATACACAGAATACATTGAGACAATGCCTAAAAATCAATTTGTATTCTGTGTTGTTGATATGGGTAATGATGAACTGGAAAAAATCATCATGCAAGTTGATTTGAATTTAATTTTTGCCATTCATGACAAATTAATGGGTGGTAAAAATGTTGGAATTGGAAATGGAACAAAAGAAATGACAGATATCGAGAGTTTAACAATGGAAGAATGGATGCACGAATTAATGTTTCCTCAACTGGAAGAAGCATTTAATAATATTGTGAAATTAAACTTATCCATGTCTAGTATTGAAACAGACGTTCAATATGTAAAAGTAACACGCGCGACGGATATGATTGCACTATTGGTATTTGATGTATTTATTAATGGAAAGCAAACAAGTTTTAACTTAGGAATTCCATATAAATGTATCGAGCCAATTATTGATCGATTAACAACGGAAAACGTACATGAGCTTCGTATGGGGAAAGAAGATGAAAATGAAACAGCATTAATCGAACATCATTTGAAATTTATTAAAAGAAATGTGGAAATTGAACTAGGAAAAACCAAAATTACGTTAAAAGAACTATTAAAGTTTTCAAAAGGGGATGTGCTTGTTTTAGACAAACCGATTGAAGAAGACTTGGTAGGTTATATTTCTGATATCCCTAAATTTAGTTGTGTAATGGGACGAGAAGGAAATAAAGTAGCCGTAAAAATAACAGGTTTTGCTGAAAAGGAGGTTATTGAATAATGAGCGAAAAATGGCTCTCAGATGATGAGTTGAATAACATCTTAGGTCAAGAACCAGAAGAAGAGAAAGAAGAAAACGAAGTAGATAGTAATTTATTAGCGGAATTAATGAGTGGTTCAACTTCCTCTGAAGAAGAGGAAGAAGAATCGTACATAAAAGAAGAAGTAGAAATTAAACCATTGGTATTAGAAACTTTTTCAGGGGAACGTACAACGGAACAAGATGAAATGATTCCAGGATTTGAAACATTATACGATGTTCCGTTAAATATTCGCGTAAAATTAGGAGATGCCGAAAAGTCAATTGAAGAAATTTTAAATTTAAAAATAGACTCTGTTATTAAGTTATCCAAAGCAGCAGGGGAATTGGTAGAACTTTTCGTTGAAAATCAACCTATTGCAAAAGGAGAAATTGTCATATTAGATGACAAATTCGGGATTTTAATTAATGAAATACTACCTCCTCAAGAACGAGTAAAAACATTAGAAAGTAAACTTAAAAAACAAAAACAATAATAAGGAGAAATGGAAGATGGGGTACATCTGGGAACTTGTTAAACTTGTTTTGATTTTGTCTTTGTTTGCTTTTGCTTCTTTTTACATCGTAAAAAAATTAAAAAAGCGTCAATTTAGTCAAATGAGTCAAAACAATATTATTCAAATGATTGATGGGGTGCAAGTTTCATTAGGTCAAAACATTTATTTAACAAAAGTCGGAGAAGAATACATTGTAGTAGCCATGAGTTCGGGTGGAACGAGTATGATTAAATTGGATGCAAAAGAGCTAGCGGATCCAAAAGAGCAGTTTGATGAACTATTTAAAATAGAAGAGCCAACGATTGCATTAAAAACATTTTCAAAAACAATGAAGGATCGCTTATGGAAAAAATAATGAGACATAAAAAATGGATTGCCTCTTTATTTTTTTCCTGCTTGCTCTTTTTTTTCATGACTCACCCTGTTCATGCAGAAGGATTAATTGATGTAAAACTTGGCGATCAGGGAGATTTAACTTCCTCTGTTAAAATCTTTATCATGGTTGCTGTTTTAACCATTGCACCGTCATTATTTATTATTTTTACTTGTTTTACGCAAGTAATTATCGTCTTATCTCTTACACGACAAGGATTAGGAACCGCAACATTACCTCCGAACCAAGTGCTCATGGCACTGGCTTTGTTTATTACTGTTTACATTATGTCACCTGTACTTACACAAATCGACAAAGAGGCGTATAAACCTTATCAAAAAGGGACGATCAGTTTTGAACAAGCTGTCGAAAAGGCGGAAGTTCCATTGAAAAAATTTATGATTAAAAACACGGAAGATAAAGATCTTCGTACATTTTTAAAATTACGAGGAGACGAAAAACCTAAAAAAGCAGAAGATGTTTCCATTTTAGCAGCTGTACCAGCTTTTACAATGAGTCAAATTACACACGGCTTATTTTCAGGTCTTATGATCTACGGGGCGTTTATTGTCATTGATATGCTAGTTGGGTCCATTTTGATGTTTATGGGTATGATGATGTTACCACCGCAAATGATTAGTTTACCGCTGAAATTGCTTGTTTTTATTTACATCGGTGGGTTTAGTAAAATTGTAGAATTGTTATTTAATAGCATCAAAGTATAAAAGCACTTTCGGGTGCTTTTTTTCGCTTTTAATAAGGAAAAAACATTTTTTGTTAATAACTAGTGAGTAGAGGTGATAATAAATGGATATAAATTCGTCTGTTGAAGCATTTAGGAGTTTAACGTGGGGAATGCTTGAATTATTAGCTCCTTCTTTAGTTGTCGGATTTGTTATCGCGATATTAGTTGGGGTTATTCAAGCTATGACGCAAATTCAAGAGCAAACGCTATCCTTTCTTCCTAAATTACTCGCATTGTTTGGTGTTTTGTACTATTTGGCTCCATGGATGATGGATAAACTTGTCACATTGATGCAAACACATATTGAAAGTATCCCTGGAATGTGGTGAAAAAATGGATATTTCGAATTATTTAATTGGTCTTATTCTTGCTTTTTCTAGGGTTGCTTCTTTTTTGTTTATGGTTCCTTTTTTACGAAATCATGGTATTCCACCAATTGTAAAAATCACCATTTCTGTTGCAATTTCGATGGTGGCTGTTGAAAAGATGGGAAAAATACCAATTGAAACAATGCCAGATATGGTCATGATGATTGTCGCGCAAATGTTAATTGGATTTACTTTGGCATTTGTTGTCGAAATGATTTTTACAGCTGCTACAATTGCAGGAGGAATTTTAGATATTGATTTAGGATTTTCTGCTGCACAAGTAATGGATCCTATGACGAATCACCCCGTTACCGTGATGTCTAACTTTTTTTCGGTTTTATTTACGGTTGTATTTATTTCGGTTGGTGGCGTAAATTTTCTCATTGCAGGAATTGTACATTCATTTACCTTTACAACGCCTTTCTTTTTTATGGGACATTTGCCTTTTCAAGAAATGCTTTTAAGTTATTTTAATTATATGTTGGTAGCATCCATTCAAATTGCATTGCCTTTAATGGCAACCATGTTTATTGTTAACTTCATTTTATTAATTCTTGGTAAAAGTGCACCTCAAATGAATATTTTTCAAACAATGTTTGCTATCAAAATTGTTGTAGGGATTTTCTTTTTATACGTAACCTTGCCATTTTTAGGAGAAGTATTTATGGAACTTAACGATGCGCTGATGGATAAGTATTTAGAAATTATGAAATATATGTTCCGTTCATAAAGGGGGGAGAAAAACGTGGCGAAAGATGGAAGAACCGAAAAAGCCACACCCAAGCAAAGGACCGAACAGCGAAAAAAAGGTAGTATAGCAAAAAGTAAAGAATTGGGTGTGTTTTTAAATTTATCAGCATTTGCCATTGTGTTAATTTATTTCGGGGAATGGTTTGTTCATAAAGTTATTTATCTTTTACAGTTTGCATTTGAATTAATTGAAGGAGAAGTAGGACCACTTGAATTTTTTCATGAAATGGCAATGGAAGGAGGGAAAGTCTTTCTTTATATGATTTTCCTAGGAATTTTATTTCAAGTCCTTAACCATTTTATTCAAGTGGGTCGGCTTTTTTCCGCTAAGATTATTCAACCTGACTTAAAAAAAATGAATCCACTAAACTATTTTAAAAATTTATTTAGTAAAAAATCGATAGTGGAAATTATTAAAGCTCTTTTAATTGTTTGTATTTTAGGGTATGTCGCTTATACGGTATTTAGTAATCGAATTAGTGAAATATCAGGCGGTGTTCTTCTTTCATGGAATTATGCTCTTTCCATGTTTTGGGGTGTATTTAAAGAAATTTTACTAAAAACATTATTAGCTTTTTTAGTTATTTCCCTTGCGGACTTTTTTTATCAACGATGGGAATACGAAGAACAAATTAAAATGAAAAAAGAAGATGTAAAACAAGAACAAAAAGATCAAAACGGAAACCCTGAAATCAAAAGACGTCAACGACAAGCGATGCTTGCCATGTTAAAACGAGATGTAAAAAAGAAAATTGGAGAAGGCACACTTGTTTTAACAAACCCTACCCACTATTCAGTGGTTATTCGGTATAAACGAGGAGAAGGGGGACCAAAAGTGATTGTAAAAGGAGTCGATCATATGGCTCTTTATATAAGGGAATTGGCGAAAGAACATGACATACCTATGTATGAAGCGCCTCCTTTAGCAAGGGAATTGTATCGAAGAGTAAATGAAGGAGAGTATATTCCTGCAGAACTTCATGAAACATTATTAGAAATTATGATGCTCTTAGTAAAAACAGGACAATTAGATTTAAATAAAATGAGGTGATAAGTTTGAATGAAAACAATGGGTTTTTAAGTAAATTCTCAGGTTCTCTTTTATTAATTGGATTGTTAGCCTTTTTAATTCCACTATTGATTCCTCTACCAGGGTGGGTAATTGATTTTTGTATTGTCTTTTCATTTGGAATGTCTATTGTCATCTATCTACAATCTTCCATGATTAAAGAATGGGATCAATTTAAAACATTTCCAACTCTCTTATTATTAATGTCAGTATTCCGTATTTCTTTAAACGTTTCAACGACGAAAAAGATTTTATTAGACGGAGAAGCGGGTGGAATCATTGAACAATTTGGAAACCTTGTTATCGGTTCCAATCCTGGACTTGGATTTGTTATTTTCATTATTATTTTAGTCGTTCAGTTTATTATTGCAAATGGTGCAGGACGATTATCAGAAGTATCTGCACGTTTCACATTAGATGCATTACCTGGTAAGCAAATGAGTATTGATGCTGATTTGAACTCAGGTGCTATTAGTCAAGAAGAAGCAAAAGAAAAACGAAAAAAATTAGATATGCAAATTGATTTCTTTGGTCATATGGACGGAGCGGGGAAATTTATTAAAGGGGATGTATGGTTAGGAGTTATTATCATTTTCATTAACATCGTCGGGGGATTAATTCGAGGCATGATGTTTATGGGAATGGCGTTTACGGATGCGTTACATCATTTTACGATGTTGACAATTGGAGATGGAATCGTCAATCAAATCTGTTCATTTTTAATCACAGTCGGTTCAGCTGTTATCATGACGCGTGTTTATGATGGAAAAGATAAAGCTATCACAGGAAGCATTTTGGATGAATTAACGCACAATCCAATGGTGAGTTATGTAGTAGGTGGATTATTTGCTACGTTTGCCGTATTTGGTATGTTTACCGCTCTTCCTGTTTTGCCATTTTTATTGATGAGTGTGGCGATGTTTTATGTTGGATATCGCAAAACACAAGAAAAAGCACGAGAAAAAGCAAATGAAAATCAACGAATGATTGAACAAATTGAAGAAGAAAAGAAAAAAGAAAAAACAGAAGTAAAACGAATGATAGAAGTCGATCCAATTACATTGGAAGTAGGATTTGCTCTTATTCCTGTCGTAAATACAGAAAAAGAAGGAGAAAACATTCAAGATAAAATTACATTAATGCGAAAAAATATCGCACGAGAATTAGGAATGAAAGTGCCAAAAATAAGAGTGATTGACAACTCAGCATTAATGCCTTATACAAAATACAACATTAAAGTAAAGGAAAGTGTGGTAGCAAGCGGTGAAATTAAGTTAAATAGTTTACTTGCGTTTAAGACACCATATGTCATGAGAGAAGTAGAAGGAATTCCAACATTAGATCCTATTTTTAAAGAAGAAGCGATTTGGATTGATGAAGGAAAAATGAATGAAGCGAAAGAATTAGGTTATCAGGTATTGGATCCTTTAAGCATCTTATCTACGCATTTAAACGAAATGATTAAACGACATCTTTATGAACTGCTTGAATTACAAGAAGTATATGAACTTGTACAAGAAATGGGAGAAAAACGAAAAGTCTTGTACGATGAATTGTATAAAAAAGATCAAGAAATCGATTTGACTATCGTAAAAGGAGTACTACAAAATTTACTCCGAGAAAATATATCTATTCGAGATTTACCAACGATTGTGGAAGGAATTGTTACAGGGTGCAAAATTTTTGGTGTACGAGGAGATATTACAAAAGTAGATGATATTACGATGATCGTTCGAGAAAGGATTTCAAAACATTTATGTGAAAAAAATACAAACTTTGATGGAAAAATGCACGTCTTACTTTTAGAAGAACAAATGGAATCTGCAGGCGAAACATATTTGCGACACGATGGGTATTACATGAAAATAAATTACCTACAAGAAGTAGCGTTTATCAATAGTTTACGTAAGCAAGTTCAACGCGCCATGATGGCAGATTTGAATTTGGTGTTGTTAACAAGCAGAAACGATTTGCGTTGTTCATTAGCAAAAATGGTACATAAGCACGGCATTCCAATTAGTGTCATGCTACAAAGTGAATTGGTTCAAGGTGTAATGGTTGAAAGTTTTGGGCAATTACAAACTGAGCAAGAAGCTGGATAAGGAGGGAAAAAATGAAACAAGCAATTGCAATTGAAGTAGGAGTCGCATTTATTCCTGTGATAGGAACAGGAAGTGTATTAAAAGAAAAAGTGGAACGGTTACGAAACGAACTAAAAGAAGAAAAAGGGGAAGCATTACCACTTATACATGTTTATGAAAATCCTTTGTTGGAACCATACAATACATTTCGTATTTTGGTTAATCAACAAGAGCGAAAAAAAGAAACAATTTTGGTAAAAAAAGAAGAAAGAGAAACGTTATTCACCGATACATTAGATGTATTGGTGGGTGCGTTAAAAGAAGTTATTCAAACCGAATTGGTTTAAAAAATGAAGGGGGGTAAAAGGGTTAGAACGTGTAGCCCTTGATACAATGAGCATGCAAGTTGAGACATTTACAGGAAAGAAAATTGAAAAAATTTATGAAGATATCCAGAAAAAACACCAAGGAAACTATCAAATATTAGAGCAGAAAACAAAAAAGAAATTTGCTTTTTTCGGAAAAAACTACGAAGTAAAAGTGTTAATAGGTGAGAAAAAAGAGGGAGAAAAACCGAAAAAACAAATGAAGCAAGAAGATAAAAACAAAGAATTGATTTTATCAATGTTAGAAAAAGGAATGGATCAAAACAAAGAAACAGTTTCTCCTACTGTAGGGAATACGGAAGAAATTGAAACAATGAAAAAAATGATGGAAAAGATGATGGAGAAAATGGATTCTTCTGAAAAAGAGCAAGGATTTTTAGAAGAAAAAAATGAACGAATTTTTGCAGATTTTTATCATATCATGTTGCAAAATGATATTGAAGAAAATTTGGCTAGAAAATTTATTTTAGAAGCAAAAACAAATCTACCAACGGAACAATGGTTGGATCGAAAAAAAGTTGAACAAGAGCTAACGGAAAAAATGGCAGCGGCTCTTCGAATAACTGGACCGTTTGATATGGAAAAAACCAAAACGATTGCATTGGTTGGTCCAACGGGTGTAGGGAAAACGACAACACTTGCAAAAATATCCGCTATTTTAAAACAAGAAAACAAACGAATTGGTCTTATTTCAACGGATGTATATCGAATTGGAGCAATTCAGCAATTAGAAACGTATGCAAACATTATGAATTCGAAAATGATTGAAGCATCTAATCCACAAGAGTTAAAAGATGCCATTGATTACTTTAAAAACGTTGAAAAAGTAGATCAAATATTAATTGATACTGTCGGTAGAAGTCCAATGAAAAAAGAGTCGATTGATTTAATCAAAGAATATTTAGAGATTTCAAAACCAGATCATACGGCATTGGTGTTATCTTCTACACAAAAATACAAAGATATGCTTCAAATTACGAAAAATTATGAAGAAATTGATGTAAGTAGTTTAATTTTTACAAAACTTGACGAAACAATGAGTTACGGTTTTATGTTAAATGTTTTAGAAAAAAGCGGATTACATATTTCATATGTAACAAATGGTCAAAATGTTCCGAAAGATATTTATGCTGCAACGTCAGAAGTACTTGCTAAAAAAATGTTGAATGGAGATGATGACTTTGGATCAAGCGGCGTTACTGCGTGAGATGATGAGTCAATTGCAACAGAATGATGCTGGTTCTGTTGCAATCCTTTCTACTTCAGAAATGGAAAATGAAGAAACATTTTTAACGAGAATGGTTCGTTATTATGCCCATATTTATCACAAGAAAAGTGCATTAATGGGTTTGAAACAAGAAAAAAACGATTTAAAGACAATGATTGTCGAAAATAAAAAAATGGAACAAATAAAAAGAAATGAAACCGAAAATGTAGAGGTTGTATTAGGAGATTTAACCTTTATTTCGGAATGGAGAAACGATTCTTCTTTCATGGCAAAGTTAAATCAAGAAATCAAAAAACTAGAAAAAACAAATGACATGCTTTTTTACTATGCTGGGAAAGGGTTAAATCCGACGACCATCAATCTTTCTTTAGCGTCAAGTAAAATGATTGTTTTGATGAAACCGACGAGAAAATCCTGTATCGAAGTGAGCAAACTGATGAAAATATTCTCGACAGTTGATGACAATAACGAGGTTGGTATCATTGTTGATACGATTGATCAAGAAATTTTCGAAGAACAAATAAAGAAAATACAGGAATTTTGTGGATCGGAGTTTAACTATTATATGGAACCAATTGGTTTTTTCGATTTACATTACGAGCCTTTATTAGAAGATGAAAAGATTTTTGAAGAATTTAATTTTAATTATTTAAACAACAAACAGAAAATGAAATATTTTTCAAATTTTATATTAAATATGATTGTGTAGTTGTTGTGGAGATAGGGGGGGAGATATGTGTCGTTATCTGAATTAAATGAACAAGAACTGTGGGGTTTATATACAAGTGGAAAAGAACAAGATGTTCGGAATTTACTTGTAAAAAAGTATATTAATTTTGTTACGTATTTAGTAGGACGAATTATTATACAATTGCCCGCAGGATTAACCAAAGATGACCTAATCCAATTTGGGATTTGTGGACTAATTGAAGCGATTGAACGATTTGATCCGAAACAAGGAGCAAAATTTGAAACGTATGCTTCTATACGTATTCAAGGTGCGATACGAGATCAAATACGCTACTACGGGAAGTATAGCGGAGGATTATCGCGTTCAGCTATGTCTAAATCAAAATTAATTGATGAAACAATTAAAAAATTGGAAACCAAATTAGCGCGCCATCCACTTCCAAAAGAAATTGCAGAAGAAATGGAATTGTCATTAGAAGAATACAATAAAATGTTAAATGAAATTGGAACGAGCATTCCGATTTCACTTGATGATATGGTTGGGACAGGAGATAATTTATCTGTTGTTCAAGTGATCAAAAATGAAAATAGCGTCATACCTGAAGAAGAATATTTAAACAGTGAAAACAATGAGCGATTAGCTGAAGCTATTGATGAGCTTCCAGATAAAGAACGTTTTGTTGTTATGTTTTATTATTATGAAGAAATGACACTAAAAGAAATTGGAAAATACCTTAATTTATCAGAAGGAAGGATTTCTCAAATTCATCGTGAAGCAATGAAGAAGTTAAAAAATAAATTACAAGGAGAGTAACTATGACGATTAGTGTAGGAGTACTTGTTTCGGTTATTATTTTCTTTTTAGGGGTTATGTTGTTTTTAATGGCTTTTTTTACAAAAAAAACAGCAAAAACAAAATCAATTGAATTAGAAGAAATCACAATGGACATTGTACAAGAAATTGAAAAAAGTACGGAAGAAAGTATTAAAAAATTAGAAAAAGTAAAAGAAGAAATTGAAAATAAATTAAATGAATTAACCGAAAAAGAAGAAAAAATGGAAAAAATGTATCAAAAAGTGATGAAGCAAGCACCTATAAATGAAAAGAAAATTGTACCAAAACTTTCTTCTATGGAAGATAAAAAATTGGAGATTTATCGATTGTATCAAGAAGGAAACAGTCCAGAGAAAATTTCTCAAATGGTCAAAATACATAAAGGTGTTGTGGAAACTATTTTAAATTTACAAGAATATGCAAAAGAAACAAATTAAAAAAACAAGGAATATTCCTTGTTTTTTAGTTTATTGTCATTCTTTTTTTCCCATGATACGATATAATAAAAAATAAAAAGGATGAGAAAAATGAGTACATTACAAGAGAAATTAGAGCAATTAATTGATGAAAAATATGAACTTTTCTTTTATAAAGAAAATCACCGCGGAAAAAAACACGATGTTTATTACATTATTGAAAAAGAAACTCGATTAAAAATGGTGGAAGTGAGCGTTTTACAAGAAAAAGAAATCACATTTGAATTAGATGTAGAAGATGATCAACTGTTTTCTAAAAAAGAACTGAAGAAAAAAGTAAAAGAATGGATTCAAGAACAACCTCAGTACCGTATTCGTGCCATGTATGATGAAGCAAACATTTACGGAGTCAGTGAAACATTGTTACGTCTTCCTATTGAACATTTGGAATTTTCATATGATACGTATCTTTTTTTGAAAAATGAAAAATGTTATGATTTAAAAGCGGTCTATGATTTTTCCCGAAATATGCATAAAAAAGGAACTGTTCCTTCAACGGTTGCAAAAGAAATACAAGCGAAATTAGAAGAATTTGAATGAACGGAGAGTTCTTTAACGAATGTTATCTATAGACATTCGTTAAAGGGGGATTTTTATGAGTGGAATTTATACAGGCGCAATGGGGATGATTAGTAATTTGCAAGCACTAAATACACATGCCCAAAACATTGCCAATTCAAGTACAGATGGGTACAAATTTGATGAAGTATCATTCCGTGTGTTTGATGAAACAAATGCACGTCGTAAATATCAAGATGAAAATACACGTATTGGTGCGTATAATGATGAAGTTTATACCGATGATATCTATACACACTATGATCAAGGAGATGTAAAAGTAACAAGCAATCCGTTAGATATGATGATTCAAGATCAATCTACATCTCCTTATACCTCTTTTTTCACCGTTTCACAAAATGGGCAAGAGTTATTTACGCGAAACGGAAATTTCACGTTGAATGCACAGCGTCAATTAGCTACCTATAACGGCGCGTACGTGTTAGGTGAAAATGGTCAACCAATCACAATACCCCAAGGTGTAAACTTTTCAGTAAAAGAAGACGGAACAATTGAAAATGCGGATACAGGAGAAACCATTAATAAAATTCAATTGCACTCAATTGGGAAAGACGATCTTCAATTGTTAGAAAAAAAACAAGGTGGCTTTTATCAAGTATTAACGCCTGAAAAGATCCAACGTACCTTTGGGTCTGCTGATAAAATGTTAGCCCAATACGATTCCAATCCAACACTTCAAGGGATTTTTACAAAAGAAAGATTACAAGATATTCAACAATCAGGGCAAGTTCGAATTGTAGGTAATTTTCAAGGAGCAGTAAAAGATTATGCACTGGAAACGTCCAATGTGAAATTGCAAGATGAGTTAGTAGGATTGATGAAAGCGCAAAAAGGTGTTCAATCTTCTCAAAAAGTAACGATGACGATGGACAAAGTATTAGAAAAAGAAGCAAATGATGTAGGGAAATAAAAAAACGTTAGAGGTGTTTCATGAAAAACTGGTTGTTTGATCAAGAAATACATGCACCAAAAGCATTTATCCAAAAAGCGTTGAAAACCATCGCCCCTTACGGTGTGAAAAGTGATCAATGGGAGAAAATAAATGACAATCAGTGGCATTGGTCCTATAAAGGACTTATAAAAGAAGGAATGACTACTATCGAAATTGATGAAAGAAATAACAACATATGCAATGTTAAAGCAACTATTATATGCAATCCAACGTATCGATTTTTAATGGATAAAAAGCAGCAAAGCTGGATCGAACATTGTTTAAAAAAAGTATGGTTTGAAGGCGTTAAATATGGTGCTGAAAAAACGTATAAACGAGAAATGCTTGAAAAAAAGAATAAACATGTAGTGTTAACATATGAAAATGTATGGAACTTGCACAAACATTCAATTCAACGATTGTGCAATGAAGTGATGAAAAATGAATGGTTTGTTATTTTGGCAAAAGAGGAGCCTTCCTTACTTGTTACATACAAAACATTAATGGCGGAAGGAAGATGCGTGATGATAAAAGATGTAATGGACGAGATGGAACAACCTACCGATGAAGAAATTGAAGAAACAAAAAAAAGTCTAGCTTCTCTTGCAACAAAAATGGCTCGTTGGGAAGAATTATAATAAAAAACACGCTATGCGTGTTTTTTATTTATTGAATAAAGTATTCACATCTACGATTAAACAAATAGAACCGTCACCTAAAATATTACATCCGCTAATTCCTGGAATATTACCCAAGTATTTTCCGATATTTTTCACAACGATATCTTCTTGTCCTACAAATTCATCGACTGCTGCTGCAACTGTACGTTCACCTAGTTTTAAAATGACCATATTTAGCATTTTATCCTCTTCATCTACGGCATCTAATCCAAAGTATTCTTTTAGTCGAATGACTGGAATTTCTTTTTCACGTAGAATATAGACTTCTTTGTTTGCGATGTATTTGATTTCTTTCGGATGGATAGCTACCACTTCTTCTACTTGGTTTGTTGGGAATGCAAAATCTTCTCCGTTAATTTTTGTTCTCATTGCATTAATGATAGCAAGTGTAAGAGGTAAACGAATAACGGTTTTTGTTCCATGTCCTAACGTTGAATAAACATGAACAGAACCTTTCATTTCTTCTTCAATTATCGCTTTTACTGCATCCATTCCAACTCCGCGTCCTGCTACACTTGTTACTTTATCTGCTGTAGAAAGACCTGAGTGATAAATCAACTGAACGGCTTCTTCGTCTTTAATTGTTTTTGCTTTTTCTTCGCTTAAAATCCCTTTTTCAACCGCTTTTCGAATTACTTTTTCCGTGTCAATTCCTCGTCCATCATCTTCAACTGTAATAATAACAAAACCTTGTTCACGACCAGCAGATAATGTTAATTTCCCAATTGGATCTTTTCCTGACTCTAAACGTTCTTCTTCTGATTCTAATCCATGAAACACAGAATTTCGAATAAGATGCATAAGAGGATTTCCTAAACTATCTAAAAGCGATTTATCAATTTCTGTTTGTCCTCCGATGTGTTCAAAAGCTACTTTTTTGCCATATTCTTTTGCTATATTTCGCACATCCGTTGGAAAACGTTGAAACAATTGAACAAGAGGCGTCATACGAATTGTCATAACACTTTCTTGAAGAAAATCAACTGTTTGAGAAATTTCTTCTGATACATCTTTTAAAATTTTTACATCTTCATCAGATAAAAGAGATGTATAAGTGGACAATTTATTTTTTAAAATAACAAGGCTTGATACATGTTTTAACACTTCATCGATGCGTTTGATGTCAACGCGAATATTTGTGCTAGACGTTAAATTTTTCTTTACAGCGGGTTCTTTTTTTGATGCGTTTGCTGACACTGGTGCTGGCTTAGCTTTTTGAACCTCGATTGCCTCTAGTACTTGTGCTGGAACTTCTTCTTTTGGTTGTTCGGAAGAAGAAGGTTTGTTATCAAGAAGAGTAATTGATTTGACTGTATCAATTCCTTTTACAAAAGATAAAACTTCATTTGTATCAATTGATGTATCTAATTCGAAAAAGATTTTCGTAAACTCTTTTCCTTCCATTAAATCGTCAAATGATGGATTAAAACGAACAATTTTCCCTTCATCAGATGGATCATATTTATCTTGAATATCACGATAAACCATGGAAAGAAATGCATGTTTGAAACCTTCATCACAATCTAATGTTAAACCATAATAATGAAAATCAGTCTTAGTTTCTTTTATTATAACGGGTGTTGCTCCCTCATCTTTTACGGATTGCAATAACTTTTCAGAAAGTTCTTCCACATCTAAATCTTCTTGAACTTCTTGTTCGACATAAGAAATAAGTGTTTCAACAATCGTTTCTGTTTCAAATAACAGTTCAATTCGATCAGGTGTTAAAGGAAGATTGCTATCTCGTGCTTCCATGATTAAATTTTCAAAAGCATGCGTGATTTTCCCAATATTTTTAATATGTAATAATGTTTTTTCATCTGCATCAAAATCAAGCAATGTATTATAGGCAGTGGTTGAGTTTCCTTTTAATGTATGAGCGCTTCGAAATAAAACTTGAATAATATCAGGATTGGTCGGATCGCTTTCTAATGCCATTAATTGATTGGAAACTTCATTTATATGTTCAACTGCTTCTTCTATAAAAAGTTGAATAATATCTTGTTTATCCAAAATCTACACCTCTCTTCCTCTATAAAATAATTATTCATTCAATGAATCTTTTAGTTGATCCATTTCTTCTAAACTATCTAAACCTAGTAATTTATTTACGTTTAATACGATGAATAATTCTTCTGGTTTTTCTTCTTCTTCATGTTTTTCGCGATTAGGGCGATAAATTCCTTGAATATATTCTGTTGATTTGCCATTGATGTTGCTTGTTCCGAAATTTAAATCTTTAATTTGTTTTTCTTCATCTGGAATTTCGATTACTTCGATTACTTCATCTACTATTAATCCAACAACGTAATCTTGTTGAACGCGACAAATAATAATGAAAGGAATTTGTTCTTTTTTCTCACTTTTAATATTAAATTTAACGCGAAGATCGATAACGGGTGCGATATCTTCTTCTGTATGAATAATCCCTTTTATTTCTCCCGATGTATTAGGAACAGAACGAATTTTTTCATCAGAAAGGATTCTGACAATATATTCAATATTAATAGCATAAATCTCTTTTCCCAATTTAAAAACAACGTATTGATTTAATTTATTTTTACTCACATAAATCACCTCTTGTGATAAATTAATTCTTTCTTTTATTTATGTCAATAAATAAAATTGTTTTTTTATATTTTTCGTATTGCTATTATTTTTTTTCTTGTGTTATAAATAGAATAGTGTATAAAAAGGATGGGGTGCGCAAAATGGAAGATAAAAATATTGAAAAAATTTTAACAGAAGTGGACGAGGACTTTTTCATAATCAAACAAAATGAACTAGAGGATATTGAGCCAGATATTCCGTCAGATCCTTCTCCTGCGTTAATCAAAAAATTATTAGGCGAATTACCTTCGCAAATTGAGTATTTGAAAAACAAGTCAATTGAATGTAAGAAACGGATTAATAATTTGAAATTATTGATTAAAACAAAAAAGCACTCTTTAGAAATAGAAAAAAGCAGGATTAGGAAGGAATCTTTAGAAAACTATCAAAAAGAGTTAAAGCAATATCTCGTTAAAATGAAAGAGTTATTCACAGATGTCATTCAAAGTGATAAAAAAGTAACAAAAAGTGCACTTCAAGAAATGGTTCGGGCGTTAAAACCAGAGAAACCAACCAAAAATGATTTGGATGATATTGCGAATCTTCAAACGGAAGATATTCAACAAGTTATTTTTGACTTAGAAATGCAACTAACAAAATACGAAGAGTATTATGAATTGTTACACGCAAAGGCGGAGCGTTATGAAAACAAATTCATCGCAGCCAGAGCCCACAAAGGAATTTTGGTGGAAGAGATGAAAAATCACATTTGAATTTAAACTACATAGGAGGTGTAAACTGGTCAATTGTGACCAGGAAATATGATGGAAAAAAGAAAATTAGGGAAAAACCGTGGTGTATGGTACGGAAAAGTGGTTTCCGAGTTGAAATTCAGTCACGACGTTAAGGATCGTAAAACGGGGGAAGTAGTAGAAAGCTTCTATACTTTCCAAGTTCAAACTGAAATTATAGATAAAAAAGGAAACACAATTGATGCGTCTATCGTACCAGTGACAGTTCCAACAAGCAAACTTCAAGAAATCAAACCTGAAGTTTCAGATGTTAATGAAAAAATTAAAGTAGGCGATTTAGTCTTCTTAAAAGGCTCATGGAGAGCATATGATTATAAAGATTCGCAATCAAGTCGTACGCGTTTAGAACAAAATGCATATGTAAAAATCATTGAAGTACATGATGATTTCCAAGTGCGCACACGCAATAAATTTGAATTTGAAGGTGTTCTTGTTAAAAAGCTGTATGAGTTTGAACGTACAGAAGATGGAACTCCTGTCAAAGATGAAAAAGGACGTTTAGTTCCTAAAACAGACGAGGAAGGAAACATTAAATATGTTGTTCGTAAAAATAAAGAAGGTAAAGTAGTAAACGACTTTATTGTTGCGATTAACCGTCCAAATGGTTCGGATTACATACCTTGTATTGCTTATACTCGTTTAGCAACAAAAATTGCCAAAGAAATCCCTGTTGGCGCTGAAGTAGAAGGCGCTGGATATATTCGCGCACGTGAATATCAATCTGGCGGTGTAACACGTCTTGCTTATGAAGCTGTTGTAACTAGTCTTGAAGTAAAAGAAACAACGGAAGAAGAAGGAGACGAATAAAAAATAGCTACCTAAAGGTAGCTATTTTTTTAAAAGGAGAATGAGAATGATAGAAGAAGTCGTGCTTTATTTTATTGGTTTTTTATTTATTCCATTAGTAGTGGGAATTTATCTTAGAAAACGCAAAAAAACGAAAAAACGTGTTTTATTTGGATGTGGATTTCTTTGTTGGATAGTCATAATGTTGTTAACATATATGTTTTGTGGAAAAGATTTTGTTTATGAAGATAGTTCTATTGTGTATGTTTTTGTCGCCATTTTTAGTACTCCTATTACCTATTCGCTTTGTTTAATTGCGATTTGGTTACCTAATATCCATAGTACAAAATAATCCCTTCTATTTTATAGAAGGGATTATTTTGTCGAAAAATGAAAAAAAATTTAAATAAAAAAAAGGGTAATTTAAAAAAACCTATAAATATTAAAATGTGTCGATCAGACAAAACATGACAACAATCGACAACATGTACATTTACACATTATAGGAGGTTTAATCACCATGATTAAAAAAGAATTAGTACATCAAGTAGCAGAACAAACAGGTCAAACTCAAAAACAAGTTAAGGAAACATTAGAAATTGCGTTTGAAGTAATCAAGCAAGCAGTTGCAAATGATGAAAAAGTTAGTTTAGTAGGCTTTGGCGTGTTCGAAAAACGTACACGTGCTGAAAAACGTGGAACAAACCCATCTAATGGAGAGCCAATGGTAATTCCTGCAACTAAAATTCCTTACTTCCGTGCTGGTCAAGCATTTAAAGACCAAGTGAAGTAATTTTATAAAAAAAATAAAAACCCGCTTTCGAGTGGGTTTTTATTTTTTTTATAAAATTTTCGTGAAAAAAAGTGTATAATAGAGTATAAAAGGATAAAAGAAAGGAGAAATGTATATGACATTTGTACATTTAAAGGTACGTTCTTTGTACAATTTTGACAGTTTCGTTCAAATAGAAGACGCGGTCAAAAAAAGCAAAGAATTAGGAATGCCTGCTTTGGCATTAACAGATCATCATGCTTTGAGTCATCTTGTTGATTTTTTTGAAGCATGTCGAAAACACAAAGTGGTACCTATTATCGGAACGGAAGTCTTCATTTCAGTAACATCGGGAAAACAGATTCCTGCCTTACTGTTTGCAAAAAATGAAGGAGGATATAAAGGAATTGCTTCGTTAATTTCAATGTCTCATTTACGTAAAGGTGGAAAGTTATACGTAACAAATGAGGAATTAGAAAAAAAAGCAAAAGATGTTATCGTCGTGTTAGATGTTTCATCGTTTTTAAAAGAAAAAAATTTAGAACAATTAAATGAATTAGTCAGTGAGATTCAACGACTTAAAAAAATTGTTCCCCCTTCTGATCTTTATTTAGAGATTAATAATCACGGGTTACCTGAGCAAAACGTGATAAATAAGCGAATTAAAAGCATTTCTGTTAATGCAAATCTTTCGCTTGTTGCTACAAACGATGTTCATTATTTAACAAAAGAAGAAGCTTATAGTGCTGAAATGTTAAAGTGTAGTCGTGAAAATAAAAAAGTAACAGAAGGCATAAATGATCAAAAATATTTCAAATCATTTGAAGAAATGGCTGAAATGTTTAGTGAATACCCAGAAGCGATTCAAAAAACACTAGAAATTGCGAAAAAATGTCGATTCAATTTAGCCTTAAAAGGAGACAAGCAGTTTACAAAAAAAACACCTAAGTTTAAAATTCCATCTTCCTATGTAGTGAAAAAAAATATGTGGGAAGCGTTCACACCGCTTAAAGAATTTGTTCGTCCGACAGAAAAAGAAGAAATCGAAGGTATTTCCTATTTGACTGAACTTGCATGGAAAGGATTTAAAAAATATTATTCATTTGAAAATAAGGTAGCGGTAGAACGGTTAAAAGAAGAATTGGGTGTTATTATTTCCAAACAATTTGTCGATTATTTTTTAGTCATTCAAGATTTAATTCACTATGCAAAAACGCATGATGTGCCGTGTAGCGTGAGGGGTTCTGTATTGAGTTCGTTGCTTGCGCGTTGTTTAGATATTACGGATTTATGTCCACTTGAATATGATTTAAAATTTGAGCGTTTTTTAAATCCAAAACGAACAGATGATCCTGATATTGATATTGATGTAAGTCAAGAAAAGCGATATGAATTAATTCGATATATTCAACAAAAATATGGAATGAAAAATATGGCGCAAATCGTTACATTTGGCGCGTATGGATTAAATAATGCGGTAAAGTATGCAGCAAAAACGCTGGATCTTGATAAAAGCGCAACGTTGAAATTGGTCAAAATGATGCCGAAAAAACGAGCGGTCATTGATCAATTGGAACGCTTTGAAAAAGAAATGTCAAAAATCAAGGATTTAAAGAAAAAAGAACAAGTTAGACAAGAAATTCAAAAAGCGCGTGCGCTTATCCAATGGATGGAAAAAGAAGATATCATCAAAAAAATAGTGGACTGTGCCTATAAAATGGAACACATTCCTCGAAATACCGCTCGTCATGCAGCAGGAATTCTATTAAGTGAAATACCTATATTAAATGAACTGCCTGTTATGAGAGAAAGTGATGAAGAAGGAGAATTTTTGGTCGTTCAAATTCCAAATACGAAAGGTCAACTTGAGAAAAAAGGCTTTTTGAAAATTGATATTCTAGGTCTTCGAAATATCGATATTGAAGATAAAGTGAAAAAATTGATCAAACAAAAAAAAGGAATTGAAATTACAGACATCCCTTTACAAGATCAAAAAACATTTCAATTGTATCAAAGAGCGGAAACAACGGGTTTGTTTCAAGTTGAGTCAGACGGTATGAAACAAGCATCTAGATTAATTCAACCTACTACTATTAACGATGTGATTGCGCTTATTGCATTATTTCGACCAGGTCCTTTGCATGAAATTGAACGTTATGCTGAAAACAAAAAAAACAATCAATGGTTTTTAGCTGATGAAAAAGGCGAACCAATGGAAGGTGTAGAAGAAATACTACCTATTTTAAAAGACACCTACGGTGTGTTAACTTACCAAGAACAAATTTATAAAATTGTTCAAGTATTGGGTAACTATTCCATTGCAGAAGCCGACTTACTTCGAAGAGCAATTAGTAAAAAAGATAAAAACATTTTAGAGCAAGAGCGAACGACTTTTTTACAGAAAGTAAAAGAAAACGGAAAAGATGAAACAAGTGCAAACGCTGTATATGATTTGATTGTTCGATTTTCTAATTATGGTTTAAACAAGGCTCATGCTGCGGGGTACGGATTGTTTAGTTACCGAACAGCATGGCTTAAAAGCAATTACCCAGAGGAATATATGACCGTTTTAATTAACTCTTTGTTAAGTGAAAAGAAAAAAGGAGCAATAGAAAAAGCAGCTATTTATGTCAAAGAAGCAAAACGTTTAGGTATTATGGTTAAAAAACCTGATATTAATACGTCTAATACTTTTTTCACTCTTACAAATGAAGGGATATCGTTTGGACTAACGATGATTAAAAATGTGGGAAAAACATATGCCAAATCCATTGTAAAAGAAAGAGAAAAAGGAACGTTTGTTTCTTTCCATGATTTCCTATCGCGGATGGGGAAAAATGTAGCAATCGAATCACTCATTAAAGCAGGTGCTTTTGATCGTTTTGGCTCCAGAAAAAAAATGGTAGAAGAATTAGTTAAATTCCAAAAAGGAAAAGTAGAACCTTTTTATGGATTTGGTGATTTACCGTTTTTAAATCAAGAAGATGATTATAGTTTATTAGAAAAAATAACAGATGAAAAAGAATTGATGCATCTTATCATTTCTGAGACATCTGTTGATAAAACGCTTATGAACTTGCAATCATTTGAAAAAGATGATTGGATAGGTGCTGTTGTAATGGAAGTGAAAAAATACAGAACAAAAGGTGAAAAAAAAGAAATGGCGTATATAACAGTTGAAACGCGAAAAGGGACAACTGAACATGTAGCAGTCTTTCCTCAAACATGGATGGTACACAAAGATTCCATTCAACCTTTGCACGCATTGTTGATTAAGTTAAAGAAAAATCCGCAAGGGAATAAGTTTGTTTCTGCTTTAAAAGAAGTACCGAAAAAGAAAAAAGTTCGAATTACCGTTCCTGACGCGTTATTTAATCGTTCCATTACGGAACAAAAAAAATGGATGGAATCATTAAATTCTCTCGTTCAAAAATATCCAGGGGAACATGAGATTAGTATGGTTGCAAAAGGAAAAGAAAGAAAACGAAAAGAAGGTATTTCAATGTCAAAAGAGTGCGGAAGAGAATTGTATGCACTTTTAGGTGATAAAAAATATATTTATGTTGAAGATAGTTCATTATAAAAAGAACGCAAAAAAGCGTTCTTTTTTTTATTTAAACAAAAGGTTTTTCAATAAAAAAAACCAAAATTAATAATTAGTAAAATAAGAAAAATGGTGGGGTTAGGATGAAGAAAATTAAGTGGAATGCAACATTTGCAAAAACGAAGGTAGAACAAGTAAAGAAAAATCCTTCACTAAAAACCATTTTACTGGTCGTTTTATTTTTAGTCCTAGTATTTTTAAATGTGGCTCAAAGTTTAACCGTTGTACAACTTCAATACAAAACAGCTGATTTAAAAGAAAAAATGTTTGATTATCAAAATGAAAACAAAGTGTTAACAGAAAAAATTGAAAAAATTGATACAGATCAGTACATTGAAGAAAAAGCACGAAAAAAATTGAGCATGGTTAAAAGTGGAGAAACGCCAGTAAAAATTTATGAAAAAGAAGAGAAACAAAGTGAAGCAAAAGGATATCTCAAGCCGAAAGAAAAAGTAGGAATATATATGAAAGATTGGTATGAGAAATTAGAGGATTGGTTTTCACTCTTAAAGAATAATTAGAAAAGGAGGGATTGTCTTGAGCAAAAATAATAGTGGCATGACAAGAAAAATCGATGATCTTGGTCGAGTGGTAATCCCAATAGAATTAAGAGAAAAATTGGGTATCCAAAAACAAGATCAATTAGAAATTTATGTAGATAATGAAACCATTGTTTTAACGAAATCGGGTAAAAGTTGTATTTTCTGTAATTCACATGAGGGATTAACAGAAGTGAAAAACAAGTTTGTTTGTTCAAATTGCGTAAATGAAATGAACAAATAAAAAAGTGCCTATATAGGCACTTTTTTATTTGTTTAAAGAGCAGTTGGTAAAGAAGAAGATGCTGAAAAAGAAAAATCTTGAATAATTACTTGATTTCGTGCAGAAGGTGAATACAACAGATCTAAATGAGTAGGTCCGTTAATATGGGAAAGGGATAGCCCTTCCATAAAAAGTAATGCTTCTTTTTTTTCTGCATATAATTTGGCGTGTTTTTCATATCTTCCGAAAATTTCCACTCTTTCCACATACAAATTAGGACAATAAAAAATAGGTTTTTGATTTGCCATTCCAAAAGGTTCAAGTAATGTTAACTCATCTAATGGAAATAAAGGCAACTGCTCAAACGAAATGGTTTCATCGTAAAAAAGTTCGACTACAGGAGGAGCTTCTAATTGAGCTGAACGTTCAATAGCTTTTGAAAATTCTTCAAAACGATTTAACGAAATGCTTAACCCTGCAGCTCCTTGATGTCCTCCAAAACTTTTTAAATAATCTGCGCAGCGTTCAATGGTGTTAATGATAGAGAATTGTCCAACGCTTCGTGCAGAACCTTTCCCATTTTTTGAAATAACAATGGAAGGTTTTTTATATTTATTTGTAATTCGCGCTGCAATAATACCAATAATACCGTCATGGAAATCTCCTGCTACAACAATAATGTTTTTATTAAAAAGCTGTTTTTGTAAAATAATGTTTTCAGCTAACATGGTTTGTTCATAGGTTAACCATTTTCTTTTTTTATTTGTTTCAATTAAATGAAATAATTTTGTTTCGGTTGTTTCGTCATTAGATAAAATGGAAGAAGCCATATTAGGATCATCAATTCGCCCAACAGAGTTAAAGATAGGCGCTAACGTAAATCCGATCGTTTCGCTTTCTACTTTTGTAATAGAGAGAAGACGAAATAATGCTTCGAAAACGGGTGAAGGAGCTACATTTAATTTTTGAATACCTAAAGAAGCGATAATGCGATTTTCTCCAATTAATTTCATCATATCTGCAACCGTTCCTAAAGAAGCTAATTCAACATAATCCCATATGTGTTTTTCCCATGAAAATTTGCTGCAAGAAAAAAGAGCATGAACAAATTTAAAGGCAACACCAGCACCAGAAAGTTCGGTAAAAGGATAGCGATTATCACTTCTTTTTGGATTAATGAACGCATAACAAGAGGGATCGTAATCTAAAATTTCATGATGATCTGTTACAATAACATCAATTCCTTGTTCTTTGGCATATCGCATGGCTTCATGTGCATTGCTACCGTTATCAACAGTAATAATAAGGGAAGGTTGATAGCGCGATTGCAAACGTTCGATAGCTGAAACGGTAATTCCATATCCGTGTTCGCGCAAAGGAAGTTCTGCATGAACACGACTGTTAAAAAAATCTAATGCTTTTTTCATAATAGAAGTGGAAGTAATTCCGTCCACGTCATAATCACCAAAAATGACAATACTTTCATTGTTTCGTATTGCTTGGATGGTGCGTTGAATGGCAGGTTTCATATCATTTAATAAAAAAGGATCGTGTAAATCTGAAATAGAAGGGAAAAGAAACTTAGAAATATTCTGTCCATTTGTCATCCCTCGTGAAAAAAGAATTTTCATAATAAAAGGATCTACATTGAATGTTCGAGACAGATAATGCAAATTCGCAAGAGAACCTTGAAATGTTTTTTCTGTCCATTTTTTCACAAAAAAACCTCCTTTTTATTATTTTACCATGAATATCATAAATTATACTTGACACAAGAGAGAAGAAGTTTAATATTTACGAAGTGAAGGAGGGGGAACTGTGAAAATTTTACCTATCTATCAAGTTAAACTTGGCATGAAACTTGCGCAAAATATTTATAGACATGATAGTCTTCTAGCTTTTCCTAAAGGAATTGTCATTCATGCTTTTGAACTTCAAACACTAAAACAATATAAAATTGACTATGTATTAGTGGTAGATAGTTATCAGCATATTGGAGGAAAAGAAGATATCAATTTTACACTAGATATTATAGAATCGGTGTACACACAAAGCACATTATGGAGTCCTGAATTCGGGAAAGCTCTTTATGATAAGTTAGAAACTCGAATTATTAAAAATAAACGAATTATGGGCTATTTAAATGAATTGCGTTTTTTTGACTCCTATTCATTCGCGCATTGCATTAATATTAGTGCGATTGTGGCATTGATGTTATCCATTGATGGAGAAGTCGATGAAGAATTAGCTGATTTAACATTTATTACGTTAATGCACGATATTGGGCGAATTAAAATGCCTGAAATTTTTAATAAAGAAGGAAAATTAAATGATAAAGAATTTGAAGAATTAAAAAAACATCCTCAATACTCGTTTAAATTATTACGAAAAGCGGGATTTAGTGAATATGAATTAAAGTTTGTATTAGAAACACATGAAAAATGGGATGGTACAGGTTATCCGTTGAAAATAGCGGGAAAAGATATATCCGATTTAGCACAATTGATTTTGTTAGCTGACTATTACAATGCATTATCCAGTTTTCGTCCTTATCGACGTGCTTTTTTACCTTTTGAAGTGATTACAATGTTGGAAGAAGAACGAGATAAAGCGATAGGAAAAAGATATTTGGATTTATTTTTACAAAAATTTGTTCCCTATCGTGTCGGATGTATGGTGGAACTTAATAATGGAGCGGTTGCTATTGTGAGAAAGTTGCATGAACGAGTCAAAACACTCCCCATCATTGATATTGTTTCTGAACAAACGGGAGAGAGAATAACGACGGTGGATCTTGCTTATCGACAAGATTTACGAATTCAAAAAATTATTGTTACATATTAAAGAGGACGCCGTTCTCTTTATTTTTTTATAAAAAGTTAAATATCGTATATAATTAAAACATATGGTATAATAATATACGATAAGGGGTGAAGATAATGAAAACATTAATTGTAGCAGAAAAACCTTCAGCAGCTCGTGAATATAAAGCTGCATTAGAAAAAAAATATGATAAATTTACAAAAGGTAGCAATTCGGAACGATTTTTTGAAAACAGTCAATTCATTATTACGTGGGCGAGAGGACATTTACTATCCTCTTTAGAACCACGAGATTATGATCATTTTGAAGGGTGGAAGTTAGATGCGCTTCCAATTTATCCTCCTAATGGAAATTTGGATTATAAAATTGGAAAAGACACATCTAAAGATTTTAAAGATATTTCAGGTGTGTTGCAACGTAAAGATGTATCTGAAATTGTTAATGGTTGTGACCCAGGGCGTGAAGGGGAGTTAATTTTTTGGGAAATGTATGATTACTTAAAATTAAGTAAACCTGTAAAACGTTTATGGTGTCCTTCTATGACAGAAGATAGTATCTTAGAAGCGTTTGATGATTTAAAAAACGAAGCTTTTTCATTCCCTCGAAGAGATGCAGCTTATGCACGTGCGTATGCAGATTGGGTTTTAGGAATGAATTTAACGATTGGTTTTAGTGTAAAAGCAAATCGAGGAAAAGCACTTCACGTAGGACGCGTTCAAACACCTACAATTGCTCTTTTAGCACAAAGAAGAAAAGAAATTGATGACTTTAAACCACAAAAATACTTTGAAATTGAAGCGAATTTTGGTGGAAAATACAAAGGAATGTGGTTTAAAAAACAGTTAGGAAATACACGCTTTGATACAAAAGAAGATGCAGAAGCTGTTGTAGCGAAAATTCAAAACAAAACGGGTAAAGTAATTAAAAAAGAAGTGAAAAAACAAGAAGAAGGGCATAAACTTTTATACAGTTTAACAACTCTTCAACAAGAAGCGAATAATAAATTTGGATTTACAGCAGATGAAACCTTACAAATTGCTCAAAGTTTGTATGAAACTCATAAAATTTTGAGTTATCCACGTTCTGATTCAAATTATTTAGGAAAAGATCATGTAAAAACATTGCAACCGAGAATTCAAGCGGTGAATGTAGCTAATTTTTCAACGTTTGCATCTCATATCTTATCTACGGGAATTAAAACAACAAAACGATTTGTGGATGATAGCAAATTAACGGATCACCATGCCATTATTCCGACAGAAGCGAAGCCTAATTTATCAGCTTTATCAAGTCAAGAATTAAAAATTTATGAGTTGGTTGTAAAACGATTTTTATCTGTTTTTTATCCAAATGCCATTTACGAAAAAACAGAAATTGTAACAGAAGTTGAAAATGAAACGTTTAAAACAAGTGGTAAAATTGAAATTGATCCAGGATGGAAAGTCGTATATGGGGCAGAAGCTGATGATGAAGAAGAAGATAAAAAAGGAACAGAAAAAGAAGCAAAACTTCCTCCGATTGATCAAGATGAAACCAACGACGTTCAAAAAACAGAGCTTTTGGCAAAAGATACAAAACCGCCTAAACACTATACAGATGCGACGCTTCTAGCGGCTATGGCAAATCCGAAAAAGTTTTTAGATGATAAAGAGTTGCAAGAAGCGCTTCAAGAAGCAGATGCAGGTCTTGGAACACCAGCTACGCGTGCTGCTGTTATTAAAAGTATTATTGCAAGAGGGTATGTGGAACGTCAAAAGAAAAATATTGTCGCAACAGATTTAGGAATGCAATTAATCGAAGTGTGTCCAGAAGAGTTAAAATCTCCTGAAATTACAGCAGAATGGGAACAAAAATTGAACTTTATTCAAGAAGAAAAACTAAATAAAGTGCAATTTGTGAAAGAAATTCATGACTATGTAGAACGTAACCTTGTGCGTTTGAAAAATGAAGAATTGTCCGTTTCTTTTAAAAAAGAAGGGAAAAACCAAGGAATTGTTGCGGGAACTTGTCCAGAATGTAACAGCGATGTAATGGAACGTAATATTAAAGTAAAAGATCGGGTAACAGGAAAAGAAAAACCGATGAAAATGTATGCATGTGTCAATGCATCAAAAGAAGATCCATGTTTTGTTATGTTCGAAGTGATGAATGGCAAGAAAATTTCCATGAAACACATTAAACAATTAATGAAAAACAAAAAAACGGATTCGATTGAAGGGTTTGTAAGTCAAAAAGGAACTAAATTCTCTGCACCATTAGTATGGGACGAAAAAGAGAAAAAAGTAAAATTTGATTTTTCTGCTCCTGAGCAAAAAAGTTCAGGCATTTCTTGCCCTATTTGCTCCAAAGGTTCTCTAAATGAATTGTCTTGGGGGTATGGATGCTCCAATTATAAAGAAGGTTGTAAGTTTTCAATTGGAAAAGAAATGTTTGGCAAAAAAATTACAATGACGATTGTAAAAGAAATTGCATCCAAAAAGAAAACGAAAAAAATGGATGGGTTTGTAAGTAAAGCAGGAAAAGCATATAGCGCATCGCTTGTTTTGGATGAAAAAGAAAAGAAAGTAAAACTTTCTTTTGAATAAAAAATAAAAGAAGCACTTTTCAGTGTTTCTTTTATTTTTTTTATATAGGAATAAAAGAAAAAGTAAAATATTATCCAATTAAAAAGAGGAAAGGGGGGAGTAAAAAATTATTTTTTTATAATTTTTTACGATAATGCCATGGAGCTTATTGATATTTTGGATATAATCATTATAATTACTATTGGGTTGTTTTTTTATCGATTAATTAAAAAAACAGAAGCTTTTAAAATTTTATTAGGATTGTTGATTGTCTATGCATTGTACTTTATTGCACTTCAAACAGGTTTAGAACGTACAGCGAATATTTTGCAAAAAGCCTCAGAAGTATTTACGCTTGGGATTGTGTTAATTTTCCATCCCGAGTTACGAATTGCTCTTCGAAAAATAGGCGGAATTGCAGATATAAAAGTAACGGAAGAAAAGGAAGTGATCACAAGTATAGAGGAAGCTGTTTTCACATTATCTAAACAAAAAATTGGTGCATTAATTATTATTGACTATCATCAAAATCTAATAAATCATGCGGACAACGTTGTGTTAATCGATGCAAAAGTAACAACAGAATTATTACAAACTATTTTTCACCCGAATACACGACTTCATGACGGAGCCGTTATTATACATAACCATCGTATTGCATATGCAGGATGCAAACTTCCATTAACGGGAACTAAACGTGAAAATTTTAGTCACTTAGGAACAAGACATCTAGCTGCCATCGAAAACGCTGAACGTTTTGGTGTTACTGCGATCGTTGTTTCAGAAGAAACAGGAAATGTATCAGTTGTAACAGAAGAAGGATTAACAAAAATTAAAAGTTCGACTATGTTTAAAGCTTTCTTTAACGAAGACGAGGAAGAAAAAACATGGTTAGCAAAAATATTAAAAAACAAGAAAAAATAAATTCAAAAAAAAGAAAAAAGAAAAAAGGACTTCTATTTTTTTGATTGAATTTATAACTATCAAAGTTTTAAAGTAGCTTGTTAAAGAAACTTAGATAAATTTTAGGAGGTTAACCACAAATGGATAAAATTAAAGAACTTTGGAAAAACGCTGAACTTGCAGAAGGAAACGCAAAAATTTTGGTAATTGGTGTTGGCGGTGGCGGTAACAACGCTATCAATCATATGATTCGATCAGGAGTACAAAACGTTGCATTCGCAATTGCAAATACAGATATTCAAGCACTTGATCGTTCGTTGGCGGATGTTAAAATTCAAATTGGTATTAAAGAAACAAGTGGTTTAGGAGCTGGAGCTAACCCTGAAGTTGGAAAGCGCGCAGCGGAAGAATCACGTGAAGAAATTAGTGCATTAGTTGAAGATGCAGATATGGTCTTTATCGCAGCAGGTATGGGCGGTGGATCTGGTACTGGTGCAGCACCTGTTATCGCACAAGTTGCTCGTGATATGGGTAAATTAACAGTTGGTGTTGTAACGATGCCTTTCGATTGGGAAGGAAAACCACGTATGCAACAAGCTATTCAAGGTCGTAAAGCTTTATATGAAAATGTAGATACATTAATTACAATTCCAAATAATCGCCTTCGTGACTATTTAAAACAAGAAAAGAAAAGTTTTATTTTAACGAAAGCATTTGAAGAAGTAGATAACGTTCTTCGTCACGCTGTGCAAGGTATCTGTGATTTAATCATGATTCCAGGACTTATCAACCTTGACTTTGCAGACATTCGTACGGTAATGCAAACAAGAGGTTCTTCATTAATGGGAATTGGAGAATCTGAAGGTCAAGATCGTGCAAAAGAAGCAACAATGAAAGCTATGTACAACCCACTTCTTGAACATGGTATTGAAAATGCAAAAGGTGTTATTTTCAACGTAACAGGAGGTCCAGATTTCACGTTTGACGATTTGGATGCTGCTTCTGAAATTATACATAGTAAAGTTTCTCCTGAAGCAAATATCATCGTCGGTGCGGTTGTAAAAGAAGATGGAGATTTAGAAGGTAAAATCAAAGTAACAGTTGTAGCAACAGGATTTGACGAAAACATGATCGAAGGTTCTATTGTCAATTCAAAAGGCAACCGAAGCACATTCGAAGTGAAAAAGAAGCCAGTTCACCAAGAACCAACTCCAACATCTTCTACATCTAGAGAAGTGGAAAATATTACAGAATCATTAGGTCTTCCAAGCTTTTTACAAGGCATAAATGATTAAGGAGGAAGAAAACGTGGAAAAACGATTAAGTGAACGAATTTTAGAAAAGGATTTTCCTCCTATTAAAGCAGGTATTTTTGGAGGCAACGACGGGTATGATAAAACCCGCGTTGACCTTTTTCTTGATGAAATTGCTTCAGAAGTTGAGCAATTAGAAAATAAATACGAGGAAAAAGAACAAAAATTAAAACATTTTGAAGAGCAAACAACGTCTCATGTTGGAGTAACATCAAAACCAACGATGATGAATGATTCAAATGACGTAGAAGTTCTTTCATTTGATGAAGAAATTGAAACAAGTCAATTTTCTCAAGATGAAGATTTTAAACGAGAAATGAGAAAAGTAAAAACGTTAGAACGCTCTTACCGAAATATTCTATTCATGGCTGAAGAAGAAGCTGAAAAAATTGTACGTCAAGCAAAAGAAGAAGCGCGTGCTAAAATGCTTGAAGCGCATAAAAATGCGGAATTATTACTAAACGAAGTAAACGCAAGATGTGCTGAAAAAGAAAAGCAATACAATGAGGTAAAAGAAAAAGAAACACGCGTTTTTGAAACATTGGCTAAAGTACAAGAAGAAGTAGCAGGTATTGTTGATTCTGCAAAAACAGTTTCTTAAAAAATAAAACACACCTTTTTAGGGTGTGTTTTATTTTTATGACAAGGACTTCTCTCTTTTTTAAAAAAAATAAAAACGGTGGGACGAAAAGGAACGGAGTGAGAATATGCAAAAATTAAAGTTGGATTTTGTGTTTACGATGGTTTTAGTCGCATTAATCGGGGTAGGTTTTTCTTACATTTTTAGTGCAAGTTCGATTTTTGCGATGGATGCGTATGGAGATATGTATTACTTTCTGAAAAAACAAGTGATTAATGTATCGCTTAGCATCTTCGTCATTGTTGTCGTAGCCAAAATACCTTATCAAAAAATAAGACCTTATATCCCTATCTTAAATTTAATCACGATTATTTTAATGTCGCTCCCATTAGTTCCAGGGTTCGGGGTATCTGTAAATGGTGCTGAACGTTGGATCAACTTATTTGGATTCTCTTTTCAACCGTCAGAGCTAGCTAAGATTACCATTATCGTAACAATAGCTCATATGATTGAAGTAAGAAAACGACTAGGGATCTTAAACAATTTAAAAAGAGGAATAGGTCCAATTTTAGGGTATCTTGCTGCTTATGCAGCCTTGCTACTACTAGTTCAAAAGCACTTAAGTGCAACAATGTTAATTATGCTCGTTTCAGGTGTTTTATTATTAGTAGGTGGAATTAACAAGAAAAATGTTGCTCTTTTAGGTTCTGTTGCTGGAGGATTAGTTGTTGCAGCGATTGCGTTAGAACCGTTCCGTATGGCGCGTATTCTCGGATTTTTACACCCTGAAGACGATCCAAACGGAAAAGGATTCCACGTATTGCAAAGTTGGAAAGCGCTTGGAAGTGGCGAATTTTTCGGATTAGGATTAGGAATGAGCAGACAGAAATTTGGATGGCTTCCTGAAAACCACACCGATTTCATTATGGCGATTATTGGAGAAGAATCAGGATTTATTGGTGTAATATTAATTATTGGTTTATTTTTAGTTTTTGTTATTCAAGGAATTTTGATTTCTGCAAAAGCGCCTGATCGATTTGGTTTGTTAATGGGAACAGGAATTAGTTCTTTGATCTTTTTCCAAGCATTCATTAACATGGCAGTAGTTAATGGAACATTCCCTGTTACAGGTGTTCCGCTTCCGTTTATTAGTTACGGAGGGACTTCTACCATTATTTTAATGATAGGAATTGGATTGATATTTAATATTGTTAGTCAAACCAAAAAATAAAAAAACATCCCATTTGGGATGTTTTTTTGTATAATCATTCTTTTTTTTGATCATACTATAAAAAAGAAAAAAAGGAGGAATTTTTTTGGAACAAACACAATTGTTTACCACGTTTCAACACATGTATATTATGAATAAATCATTTCGAAATGAAGATGTAAAACGAGAAAATGGTGATTTTTATGAAAAAGTTATTGATAAATATCACTCATGGCAAAAAGCACTAAGAGAAAATGGAATAAATAAACGAAAGCTAAAAGAAAGAGACAAATTTTATCTCTATTGGATTATGAAAAAACGGTACAATAAGTTTGGCGAATCTTCTTTACGTCCCAAAAATATTGATCAAGAAACAAAAGATAAAATTGTCGAAACATACAAAACCATTAAAAATTTAAAACGTATTATCAAAATGTGGGATGAAGAAAAAGTGTTGTTTGAAGTTCGAGCCAAAATTTTAACGGGAGAGAAAATGGAAGAATTAGAAAAAAAGGATCCCAAACTGTATCAACATATAGTCGCTTACTTTGATGACCTTGAAACATTTCAAGAAGAATATCATTCTCGATTTATGTTGGAAACGCCAGAGCGAAATGAACAAAAAGAGCCAATACAAGTTCAACAAAAAGAAGAACCGAAAACAACATCTGTTTCATCGGAAGATGGAAGATTACGAAAAATGTTAATTCAATTAGGTGAGTTCACAGAAGAAGAAACGAACATGTTAATAGAAGCAAGTGAAAAAACAAAAGACGAAGTCATGATTTACTTAATGGAAAAACTACTTCAAGCGAAAAAACAAGGTGTTATTCCGTCTGATGAAAGTATTAAAGAAGAAAATTTAACGATGTATTATGCAATGAGAGCATATTTTGGCACATTTAGACAAGCGTTGAAACAAATTACAGAAGCATTTGTTGCAGAAGCGTAAACACCCTTTTCTTATTTTAGAAAAGGTTTTTTTTATTTTTTTATCAAAACACACAACGAGGTGATAACAGTGATTGAGTTCAGAAGTGTACAAAAAATATACAAAGAAGACCATCACGTCGCAGTCAAAGAAGCTAGTTTTAAAGTAGAGAAAGGAGAATTTGTTTTTTTTGTTGGACCATCAGGAGCAGGTAAAAGCTCGTTATTAAAAATGATTTATAAAGAAGAAATGCCGACAAATGGACAAATCTTAGTCTTTGGGAAAGACGTTAAACGATTTAAAACAACAAAACTGCGAAGAAATGTAGGAGTTGTCTTTCAAGATTTTGAATTATTAAAAAACAAGACAGCTTATGAAAATGTAGCTTATGCGCTGGAATGCCTAGGCGAAAGTCCATTTAAAATTAAGAAAAAAGCAATGACGGCACTGGAGAGAATGGGGATTGAAGAACATGCAAAACGATATCCTCATCAAATGTCAGGTGGACAACAACAACGAATTGTTATTGCAAGAGCAATTGTCAATGAACCTAAAATATTGGTTTGTGATGAACCAACAGGAAATCTTGACTTTGAAAGTGCTGAAACAGTGATGTATTACTTAAATGAGTTGAATCAAAGCGGATCAACTATTTTAATGTCCACTCATAATATGCATATTGTGAACAAAATGAACAAACGCATCATGATTGTAGAAGATGGTGTCGTAAAAACAGAAAATGAAGAAACGAAGTTTAATGTAACAAATTTTATAGAAGAAATCGAACACACAAGTCAAACATAAGGAGATGATCATGTGTTTGTAGGTTGGTTATGGTTAAAAGAAGCTTTTTTAGGACTGATGCGAAATAAACGATGGAATTTAACTGCTATTTTCATTACAACAAGTTGTTTATTTTTATTTAGTACTTCTTTTGCTGTGGGATTAAATGCAAAACATTTTGCAAAATCATTTGATCAAAAAATAGAAATACGAATTGATTTAAAAGAAAGTGCAAAGGATTATTCAAGAATTCAACGTTCATTAGAAGAAATGCCAAATGTCAAAAGTGTTGAATTTGTAAGTAAAAGCGAAGGTTTAAAAAGCTTTAAAAAAGAACTTGGAAAAGATGCGGATATGTTGGATGAACTAGGTAAAAATCCATTAGCAGCTCGTTTTGTTGTAAAGGTAAAAGATACAAGCCGCATTCAACAAACAGTAGATGCTATTAATAAAATGAAAATTGCGGAAAGTGTTCAATACGGAAAAAACTTCGTTGAAAAAATATTAGTATCGGCAAAAGCAATTAGCAAATTTGGATATATTTGTACGGCGGTTGGTGCCATTATTACCATTATTGTTGTCTTTAGCTCCATTCAAAATAATATTTATCAACGAAAAAACGAAATACGTATTAAACAATTAATAGGAGCAGGTTATTTAACGATTCGAATTCCGTTTATTTTAGAAGCGCTTATTTTAATGTGTGTTTCAAGTGGAATTGTTTATCTTGCTTTTTACTACGGTTTTGCGAGATTAATGGAAAAAATCCATAGTTCGATTCCGTTTTTTACATTTTTAGATCCAAATACTGTTTTACAACAGTTATGGATTCCATTGGGAGGACTTGCACTTGTTGTAGGTTTTGTAGGAAGCGCACTTTCTACTTATCGTAATATTAATAAAAAGAATGCTTAATTAAGCATTCTTTTTTTCTTTTTCTAAACGTTTGATTAACTGATTGGCTTCTTCTTTTAATAATCCGTGTAATTTATAAGGAATTTTCTTTTTTGTTTGAATGAGTAAATATTTAATATAATTGATTTGTTTAGGTGTAGCTAATATTTTTTCTTTGATTATCACTTCTTTTTTAGAATTTTTAATATAGTGGTCGGTTTCATTTGCTTGTTTTTGCGCTTCTTGAAATCGCGTAAATCGATTGGCTTGAGTGGACGTAAAAAAATCAAATTTAGCGATTAATTTTGTATTTTTTATTCGCACTTCTTCAGGTTTATAAAAGTATTCTTTTCCAACAAATGCGTTTTTTGTTTGTTTTTCAATGTATAAAAAAACAAACTGCTTCGTTAATACATCATAATAAATAATTTTCCCATCATGATGTTGAATCATTTGTTCTTCTAGTGGATTTAATTTGTGAAAATAAGAAGATACATGTGATGCATACTTGTGCATGGAATAACCTAATACCCATATATCGTTTACATTCGCATCTTGATAAAGGTCGTTTCTTTTTTGCCATGTTTTTGCTTGAATAGGTGAACATTGAAATTCATAAGCGGCGCGTAAAGGGAAAACAAATGTATCTGCTCGTTGATTTGTTTCCTTTATGTGTACTTCCATGTCGCAATTAGGTGTTTCAAACTGATCACATAACCAATCGTATAAGGCTTTTTTTCCTGTTTCATGTTCTAAACTTTCAGGCTCTCGAAACGGATAAGAACAATCTAATTGGTAATGAGAAAAATGATTTTGTTTTTGGGCATATTCTTTAAATAAAACAGGTTTGAAACAATCAGGGCAGAGAAGTTTTTTTTCTTCTGATTTTTCTTTTAAAAACGCAACTGGAAAATCATCCACCTTAATTGTTTTTTCATCATAAATTGCTGTAAGCAAAAAACAACACCTCCCCTTTTGTATTTATATGAAAAGAAAAAAGAAATTATGTTAAAAAACTTTTGAAAACACAGAAGTTGTGATAAAAGGAAGAAAGATGGAGGTGGTCGATCTGGAAAAAATTTATATGTCGCTTTCGTCTATTTATCGCTTTCTTATTATCTTTAGTATGATCGGCATTCATTTTTATACGTTTCGACAAGCCGAACAACCGATTAATCAACAAACAATGATTATGTACGGAATATTGATCTTGTATGGGATCTTTTTAGGACTTTTTAGAGGAAATAAGATCATGTCTTATCTAGAATTGATTTTTATTTTAGGCATTCTATACCAATACGATCAAAATATGTTTTACTTTTTATTTCTTCTTCCGTTCACAAGTATCATAAGTTTAAAAGCGACTAAAATAGACATATGGGCGTTTACTCTCCTTTTTGTCTCCTTTTTATGGTATAGCAAAGAAATCGAGCCATTTACATTAGGTATTATTGGGTTTGGTGTCTTCATTGCTTTATCTATTTTTAATTCAAAATTTAGTCAAATCAATTTTTTACAATCAAAAATCTATGAGTTAAAAAATGAATTGGATAAAAAAGATGTGAAAATAGGAAAAAGAGACAGTGAATTGCAAATTATATCTCAAATGTTTTTGCACATTAAAAATTTAAATGAAACCATTGAAGAAAAAGAATTAATTGAGCAAATGGTCGTTTCAGCACGTTCATTTTTCAATGCTCCTTATGCTTGCTTATATTTAAAAAAAGAAGATGAATTTTTATTGGAAAAAGAAGACGGGGAAAGCGGAAAATATGATATTCCTGAAATCTTAACATTAAGAGAAGTGCAAGAAGCGCCTTATAATGATAAAAGAATTCAATATGTCATTCATTATGAAGGGGAACTTTGGGGAATTATTGCAGTTTATGGAAAAAGAACAAGTGTTGGAGATGGAAAGCAAATGATTTTCTTTCCGTTTGAAGAAGATGACTATGAAATTTTAAGCGTGTATATTCATAATGCTATGTCTCAAATTAAACATGCTAAATTGTTAAAAACAATGAATTACTTAGCAAATAATGATTTCTTAACAGGTATTGCCAATCGAAGACATTTCGGAGAAAAATTTCAGTATTTAAGTAAAATGGCAAACCGAGGTCAAAGCCTCAGTCTCTTATTATTGGATATTGATCATTTTAAAAAAATAAATGATACATGGGGGCATGATGCAGGAGACCAAGTACTAAAACAAGTATCTGAAGTATTAAAATATACCATTCGTGAAGTCGATGTTGTAGGAAGATTAGGTGGAGAAGAATTTGCTATTTTACTTCCAGGAGCAGGGGAACATGCAGGAATGGTAGCAGAGAGAATTAGAAAAAGAATTTCTTCTATCCCTTTTCATCAAACCATTACTATTTCAATTGGAATTTCTCACTATGGTGAGCATGGAACAACTTGGGAAGATGTGTTTAAAAAAGCAGATGAAGCGCTTTACTATGCAAAAACACACGGAAGAAACCGTAGTGTTGTGTACGGAGAGTATTAAAAAAAAGTTGATCATTTATGATCAACTTTTTTTATATTCTATTAAAATAAATAGTGTGAAGAATATTTTTTTTCAATTTTTGACAAATATATTTTTTCATGTTAATTTTTTACAGAAAAGGGGTGGTAAAAATGAGAATAGGTTTCCATTTTCCTTTTTCAGGGAATTTAATGCGGTTAAAAGAGCGAATTTCTGTGACCAGAGGGAACACATTCCAAGTATTTGCGCGTAGTTTGAGAGGTGGTAAAATTCAAAAAATTAATCAAAAACAACTGTACGAATTTGAATATTTTTTACATCAAAAAAATATTAAACCCATTATTGTTCATGCGCCTTATACATATAATTTAGCAAAAGAAGGATCGGAGGATATAGATAAAATCGTTGAAGATTTAACAATGGCAAAAAAAATAGGAGCAACGTATTATATTTTACATCCAGGTTACTCAAAAGGAATTCATCCATTATTAGCAGTGGAAAATGTAAAAGAAAATATCAAAGTTATTTTAGAAAGCACGGATTGGGAAGGAAAAATACTTATTAAAAATATGGCGGGTGCTGGGAGTGAGTTAGGGTA
>Ga0209463_1000195_pt1 | contig 56926 bp, 69 predicted proteins | sample AgamicMgSfrz_FD_187169 | JGI IMG/M metagenome (GOLD analysis project Ga0209463, IMG submission 187169) | Agave microbial communities from Guanajuato, Mexico - Mg.Sf.rz (SPAdes) (version 2) | ecosystem: Host-associated > Plants > Phyllosphere > Phylloplane/Leaf | place: Guanajuato, Mexico...
TTAGGTTTAATTAGAGAAGGTGAAGGGGTAGCTGCCAGAGTATTAAATAATTTAGGTGTAAGTCTAAATAAAGCACGACAACAAGTACTTCAGTTACTTGGAAGTAGTGAATCTGGAAATCATCCAGGTGGCTCAGCTGCTAGTGCGAATACACCAACACTTGATAGTTTAGCTCGTGATTTAACAGCTATCGCAAGAGAGGGTAGTCTAGATCCAGTTATCGGAAGAAGCAAGGAAATCCAGCGTGTTATTGAAGTATTAAGCAGACGTACTAAAAATAACCCAGTGTTAATAGGGGAACCTGGTGTAGGTAAAACAGCTATTGCTGAAGGCCTAGCACAACAAATTGTTCAAAATGAAGTTCCTGAAATCTTAAGAGATAAACGGGTAATGACATTGGATATGGGTACAGTGGTTGCTGGAACGAAGTATCGCGGTGAATTCGAAGATCGTCTGAAGAAAGTAATGGATGAAATTCGCCAAGCGGGTAATATTATTCTGTTCATCGATGAGTTGCATACTTTAATTGGTGCAGGTGGCGCAGAAGGAGCTATTGATGCTTCCAATATACTGAAGCCGTCTTTAGCTCGAGGAGAGCTTCAATGTATTGGTGCCACTACATTAGATGAATATCGTAAATATATTGAAAAAGATGCTGCTTTAGAAAGAAGATTTCAACCTATTACAGTAGATGAACCAACTAGTGAAGAATCAATCCAAATTTTAAAAGGATTAAGAGATCGATATGAGGCTCATCATCGTGTTTCTATTACAGATGAAGCAATTGATGCAGCTGTTAAATTGTCTGATCGTTATATTTCTGATCGTTTCTTACCAGATAAAGCAATTGATTTAATTGATGAGGCTGGTTCGAAGGTTCGATTAAGATCGTATACCACTCCACCAAATTTAAAAGAGTTAGAAGTGAAGTTAGAGGAAGTACGCAAAGAGAAGGACGCTTCCGTTCAAAGTCAAGAATTTGAAAAGGCTGCTTCTTTACGAGATACAGAGCAAAGATTAAGAGAACAGTTAGAAGAAACAAAGAAAAATTGGAAAGAAAAACAAGGTCAAGAAAATACAGAAGTGACAGTGGAAGATATTGCAAGTGTTGTTTCTAGTTGGACTGGGATTCCTGTATCTAAGCTTGCACAAACAGAAACAGATAAGTTGTTAAATATGGAAAATATTCTTCATAACCGAGTTATTGGCCAAGAAGAGGCGGTTATCGCTATTTCTAAGGCAGTAAGACGTGCAAGAGCTGGGTTAAAAGATCCGAAAAGACCAATTGGTTCCTTTATTTTCCTTGGTCCTACTGGAGTAGGGAAAACTGAACTTGCTCGTGCCCTTGCTGAGTCTATGTTTGGGGATGAAGATGCTATGATTCGTATCGATATGTCTGAATACATGGAGAAACATTCTACTTCAAGATTAGTAGGATCCCCTCCAGGATATGTTGGATATGAAGAAGGCGGACAATTGACAGAGAAAGTAAGAAGAAAGCCATATTCTGTAGTGCTTTTAGATGAAATTGAAAAAGCACATCCAGATGTGTTTAATATCTTACTTCAAGTGCTTGAAGATGGTCGCTTAACAGATTCTAAAGGACGTACAGTTGATTTTCGAAATACAGTTTTAATTATGACTTCCAATGTAGGTGCTTCAGCGTTAAAACAAAATAAATATGTTGGTTTTAACGTTCAAGATGGGGATCAAGACTATAAAGATATGAAGGGCAAAGTAATGGAAGAGCTAAAAAGAGCATTCCGTCCAGAATTCTTAAACCGTATAGACGAGACAATTGTCTTCCATGCCTTAGAGAAGAAGCATTTAAAAGAAATTGTTACGTTAATGGCAGATCAGTTAGTTAAGCGCCTAACAGAACAGGATATTCAGTTGACTATTACAGAAGCTGCGAAAGAAAAAATTGCAGAAGAAGGATATGATCCGGAGTATGGGGCAAGACCACTACGTCGTGCGATTCAAAAGCATGTAGAGGATCGATTATCAGAAGAACTTCTAAAAGGAACGGTATTAACTGGTCAACAAATTGAATTGGATGTAGAAAATGGTGAGTTTACTGTTAAGGTAAATGGTGAAGAGCCAGCAGTAAATCTACAAAAATAACGCTAACAACATTTAAATAAGTGACACACGTATTACAGCTTTACGTGTGTCATTTCTTTATTTAATGTAAAATAGGAAAAAAACTAATCCTCTACTTAATCATGACGATTAGATTAGGATACATATGCTACGATGGGGAAAGTTAGAGAATGAAGGGAAAGGAGGCTGAATATGGCTAAAAGAAAAACCAAGTTTCTTTGCCAGGAATGCGGTTATGAATCTGCAAAATGGATGGGGAAATGTCCTGGTTGTGGAAACTGGAATACGATGGTGGAAGAAGTAGAAAAAAGCAATGTTCAAAGAAAAGGAGCGTTTGCGCACTCAGCTACCAGTACTATTGCAGCAAAACCTATTCCTATAACTAGTATTGAAACAGTCAATGAGCCAAGAATATATACGGACTTAATGGAATTAAACCGTGTTCTTGGAGGGGGAGTGGTTCGTGGTTCTCTAGTATTAATAGGTGGAGATCCAGGAATAGGGAAGTCAACGCTTCTTTTACAAGTATCTTCCCAATTGGCACAAAAAAAACACTCTGTGCTATATGTGTCTGGAGAGGAGTCTCAAAAACAAACAAAATTAAGAGCAGATCGTTTAGGCGTAGTTTCCGACCATTTGCTCGTTTATTCAGAGACAAATCTAGAGGATATAAGCAGAACTATTGAAAATACGAATGTAGAGTTTGTAGTGATTGACTCGATTCAAACAATCTACCATCCAGAGGTTACATCTGCTCCAGGAAGTGTCTCTCAAGTTAGGGAATGTACAGCAGAATTAATGAGAATCGGAAAAACAAAAGGAATAGCAATCTTTATTGTAGGACATGTAACAAAGGAAGGTTCGATTGCAGGACCGAGATTGCTTGAACATATGGTGGATACTGTATTGTATTTTGAAGGAGAAAGACATCATACATATCGTATTTTACGAGCTGTAAAGAATCGCTTTGGCTCAACTAATGAGATGGGGATTTTTGAAATGAAAGAAGTTGGTCTTGAAGAAGTAGAGAATCCATCTGAAATTTTTCTTGAGGAACGTTCACAAGGTGCTGCTGGTTCCACGGTGGTAGCCTCAATGGAAGGAACGAGACCTGTTCTTGTTGAAATACAAGCATTGATTTCACCGACTAGCTTCGGAAATCCACGAAGGATGGCAACTGGGATAGATCATAATAGAGTCCCATTGTTAATGGCTGTATTGGAAAAAAGAGTAGGAATGTTATTGCAGAATCAAGATGCATATTTAAAAGTAGCTGGCGGTGTAAAGTTAGATGAGCCTGCTATTGATTTAGCAATCGCAGTTAGCATTGCCTCAAGCTTCAGAGATAAGCCAACAAGAGCAACTGATTGTATTATAGGGGAAGTTGGATTAACTGGAGAAGTTAGAAGAGTTTCTCGAATAGAACAAAGGGTGCAAGAGGCTGCGAAATTAGGTTTCGAGCGTGTTATTATCCCATCAAATAATTTAAGCGGTTTAAAGGCTCCAAAAGGTTTGGAAGTTGTCGGAGTGCATACAGTAGCAGAAGCTTTAACAGCCGCTTTAGGCCATTAATTTCAAAAAAATACATTGATGTGAATTTTCAGTTGTGTTAAAATGGAATATTTATTTATTTGACATGCATTTGTTTTTAATGCTAATCTAGTTTTATCAAATAAAATAGGTATTTATCTCTTTGTCTGTGTTATATTTCCATTTTTGCCAGGGGTTTTGTATTTTTAAGTATTTTGCCATTATAAAATTATTACTTTTGATAGGGGTATGCAGGCATTTTATTTCCCGCGCAATGTGAGAGATTCTATCTATTAACACTAGTATTTGACATAGTCATCATATCTATAAAAATGACTTTTTCATTACAAATTAAAATTTCCTGTAATATTAGGTTTCAAAACTGGGAATTTGTTTATAATGTGAAAGAGGAGGTGGAAGTATTGTTAAAACGCATTGTTCAAGTTTGTTTTTTAATTATTGGAGGAACAATCGGATTTTTATTTATTCCTGATTTATTCTCAGTAATGTCTATCGATCATGATCTTATTAATAACGCATATGTGTCAGCAATACTTGGTGCCATTATTTTTTATCTTATTACTTTTTGGGCGATTGATTACATTGTTAACTTTATTAAGTTTTTAGAAGAATCAATTGTAAAGGCTCCAATTACGGATATAATTTTTGGTAGTCTTGGAATAGGATTTGGATTAACGTTAGCCTTTTTAGTAGGGTATGCTTTGACGTCGGTCCCTGTGCTTAATACTGTCGCTCCAATCCTTTTATCATTACTTTTTGGATATTTAGGCTTTCAAGTTGGGTTTAAAAAGAGAGATGAACTATTAACACTCTTCACAGCTAGAAAGAAAAAAGTAGTGGAAGAGGAACCCGCAAAAGTTGAGAAAAGTAATTTAAAAATATTGGATACTAGTGTTATTATTGATGGAAGAATAGCTGATATTTGTCAAACGGGTTTCCTAGAGGGCACGATTGTTATTCCGCAATTTGTTCTTGGAGAACTTCAGCATATAGCAGATTCATCCGATGCGCTAAAACGTAATCGTGGAAGAAGAGGCTTAGATATCCTTAATCGAATACAAAAGGAATTAGCAATTAAAGTGGAAATTTACGAAGGTGATTTTGAAGATATCACAGAAGTAGATAGTAAACTAGTCAAATTAGCTAAATTAACAAACGGCGTTGTTGTAACGAATGATTTTAACTTAAACAAAGTATGTGAACTGCAGAAGGTTGCTGTTCTTAATATTAATGATTTAGCCAATGCTGTAAAACCGGTTGTTCTTCCAGGAGAAGAGATGAAGATACAAATTATTAAAGATGGAAAAGAGCACAATCAAGGCGTTGCATATCTTGATGATGGAACAATGATTGTAGTAGAAGAAGGACGCAATTATATTGGAAAACATATAGATGTTCTGGTAACGAGTGTTTTGCAGACATCTGCAGGGCGAATGATTTTTGCTAAACCAAAATTATTAGAAAAAGCATTGTAAGAATAGGGGTTAGTTACATGACTTATGAAGTCATTATTCCGGCAGCAGGACAAGGGAGACGAATGGGACTTGGAAAAAACAAACTGTTTCTTGAGTTAGACTGTTTACCAGTATTTATTCATACCTTAATTGTCTTTGAAAATGATCCGAACTGTAATGGAATATGGTTGGTAGTTAGTTCAGACGATAAAAAAGTAATGGATGAACTAGTAAAGAAACATAGCATTACAAAAGTTACTGCGCTAATTGAGGGTGGTGCAGAGAGACAGCATAGTGTTTACCATGCAGTAAAGGAAATACCGGATGATACAATTGTTCTTGTTCATGATGCGGCGAGACCTTTTATTCAAACAGAGCAAATTGCTAGATTAACAAAGGTTGCAAAGGAAAGTGGCGCAGCTGTTTTAGCAGTACCGATTAAAGACACCGTCAAAAAAGTGAATGGTGAATTGGTAGTGGAAACAGTTGAGCGTTCAAGCTTGTGGGCGATTCAGACCCCACAAGCTTTTCGCATTTCCATTTTAAAGGAAGCGCATGAAAGAGCAGTTGTAGATACATATATAGGAACAGATGATGCTAGTTTGGTGGAAAGATTAGGACAAGCTGTGCAAATTGTAGAAGGAAACTATGACAATATTAAATTAACGACACCAGAGGATTTATACTTTGCTGAAGCGATAGTGTCGAAGCGAAAAAAAGCAAATAATTTACCGTTATAGTCAGGACTTTTGGAATGAATTTAGATTTTGTAAATAAAAGAATGGAGGAGTTAAGATGTTTCGAATTGGTCAAGGATTTGATGTACACCAATTAGTAAGCGGAAGACCACTTATTATTGGAGGGATAGAAATTCCATACGAAAAAGGGCTACTAGGGCACTCTGATGCTGATGTCTTGTTACATACAATCGCAGACGCTTGTTTAGGGGCGATTGGAGAAGGAGACATTGGAAAACACTTTCCAGATACAGATGAGGCATTTAAAGATGCTGATTCGGCAAAGCTATTGCAGCATGTATGGCAAATAGTGAAGGAAAAGGGCTACAAATTAGTGAATGCTGATTGTACCATCATGGCTCAGCAGCCTAAAATGGCCCCCCATATTCAAGAGATGCAAGCAAGAATTGCGGATTTACTTGAAACAGAGAAAGAAAATGTAAATGTTAAAGCGACAACTACAGAAAAATTAGGGTTTACAGGAAGAGGAGAAGGCATTGCTTCACAAGCGGTGGTATTGCTCCAAAAAAGAAATGTGTAAATGATAGGTATTATAAAGATGAACACCTTTTAAAGGAAAAAACAAAGTGATAGAATAGATGAGAAAAAGCGTAATTTATCAAGGAGGCACAACCATGTCTAACGAAATTCGTGTTCGTTATGCTCCAAGTCCAACAGGGCATTTGCATATAGGGAATGCACGTACAGCATTATTTAATTATTTATTTGCACGCAGTAAAGGCGGAAAGTTTATCATCCGCATTGAAGATACGGATAAAAAAAGAAATATCGAAGGTGGAGAAGAAAGCCAGTTAAAATATTTGAAGTGGCTTGGAATGGACTGGGATGAAAGTACGGATGTTGGTGGAGAATACGGTCCGTATCGCCAGTCTGAAAGAAATGATATTTATAAAAAGTACTATACAGAGTTGTTAGACAAAGATCTTGCTTATAAGTGTTATTGTACGGAAGAAGAAATTGAAGCAGAAAGAGAAGATCAAGTAAGCAGAGGAGAAACACCTAAGTATTCTGGGAAATGTCGTCATTTAACAAAGGAACAACAAGAAAAATTAGAAGCAGAAGGAAGACAACCTAGTATTCGAATTCGTGTTCCAGAAAATATCGTTTATGAGTTTAATGATATGGTAAAAGGAGACGTTTCCTTTGAGTCAGAAACAATTGGTGATTATGTCATTGTTAAAAAGGATGGTACTCCAACATACAATTTTGCGGTTGCAATCGATGATCATTTAATGGACATTACACACGTTCTACGTGGAGATGACCATATTACCAATACACCAAAACAATTAATGATCTATGATGCATTTGGGTGGGAAAGACCAATATTTGGCCATATGACTTTGATTGTCAATGAAAGCAGAAAGAAATTAAGTAAGCGTGATGAATCAATTATTCAATTTATTGAGCAATATGAAGAGTTAGGCTATTTACCTGAAGCTTTATTTAATTTCATTGCTCTATTAGGATGGTCTCCAGAAGGGGAAGAGGAATTATTCTCTATCGAAGAATTTATCCGTATTTTTGATCCAGCGAGATTATCTAAATCTCCTGCACTATTTGATCAAAATAAATTGGCGTGGATGAATAATCAATATATTAAGAAGGCAGATTTAGAAACAGTTGTTCATCTAGCTGTTCCTCACTTAGAAAAAGCCGGTTTAATGAGTGAAAATCGTTCGGCTGAAGAAGAGGCATGGGTAAATAATCTGGTTGGTCTATATCAAGAGCAAATGAGCTGTGGAGCAGATATTGTAAACTTATCTACTTTATTCTTCAGTGATGAAATCCATTATGATGGAGAAGCAGAAGAAGTTTTAGCTGGTGAGCAGGTTCCTAGTGTAGTACAAGCGTTTAAAGATGCTTTAGCTGAAATGCCGGAATGGAGTGCGGATCAGATAAAGGCTTCTATTAAAGCGGTTCAAAAGGCCACAGGTCAAAAAGGGAAAAACTTATTTATGCCAATCCGTGTGGCTACAACTGGACAAACCCATGGACCAGATTTACCAAAAGCAATTGAGCTTTTAGGAAAAGAAAAAATTGAAGCAAGATTAACAGCATTAATTAGTTAACATTTTCGGTGAAATGTAATATAGTAGTAGGAAAGCTATATCGAAAAAAACGAAGAAGAGGAAAAGTAAAAAAAGAGAAGCTTATTAGAGAGAATCATCACCCGGCTGAAAGTGATTCAAGTAACCTCTTTTTTGAAGTGCGCCTCAGAGTCCTGTATCGAAAAGAATGGTTTATTAGTAGATAGAGGCGGAACCTATCCGTTAACAGGGATGAGTGGAGATTATTGCGAAGAGCAATAATCTAAACAGAGTGGAACCGCGCCGGAAAAAGCGTCTCTGTCTTTTAGACAGAGACGCTTTTTATATAGGGAAAACAAATGCATTTTTTACTGCTGGGCAAGATTAGAAAAGCTAATACTTAGGAATTAAGAAGCTTTTCTTGTGTATAAAGATATAGAGATGTTTATAGGGGAAAAAGATAAAGGGAATCATAACTTTTTAAAAGAGTAATGATTGCTAGAAAGCAGATGTAGTAGCAAAATGGGGGAGATTTATATGTTTCGGCGCATAAAAGAGGATATAGCTGTTGTGTTTGAACAAGATCCTGCTGCAAGAAGCTCAATAGAAGTTATCTTAACTTATTCTGGGTTGCACGCTATATGGTTTCACAGAATTGCTCATTTCTTATTTAAACATAAACGGTTTTTCTTAGCGAGAGTGATTTCGCAATTTAGTCGCTTTATGACAGGGGTTGAAATCCATCCAGGAGCAAAAATCGGCAATCGTCTATTCATTGATCATGGTATGGGAGTAGTGATCGGAGAAACGTGTGAGATAGGGGATAATGTTACTATTTTTCAGGGAGTAACACTTGGCGGAACGGGGAAGGAAAAAGGAAAAAGGCATCCGACCGTTAAAGATAACGCTCTTATTGCTTCTGGTGCAAAAGTGCTTGGATCCATTGTTATTGGGGAAAATGCCAAAATAGGTGCAGGATCAGTTGTGCTAAAAGATGTACCAGCAAATTCTACAGTAGTAGGTATTCCAGGAAGAGTTAAAGTACAAGATGGTATTAAAATAAAAAAAGACTTAAATCATTGTGATTTACCAGATCCGGTTGCAGATCGACTAAAAGAAATGGAATTGGAAATTGCCCATTTAAGAGAACAACTAAAAGAATTACAGGAAGAAAGGAGTTATAAGTAATGCCTATTCAAATATATAACACATTAACAAGAGCGAAGGAGGATTTTGTTCCCCTAGAAGAGGGGAGAGTAAAAATGTATGTATGTGGACCAACTGTTTACAACTATATCCACATTGGAAATGCTCGACCTGCAATTGTCTTTGATACCGTTCGTCGCTATTTAGAATTTCGAGGATATGATGTCCAATTTGTATCTAATTTTACCGATGTGGATGATAAGTTAATTAAAGCCGCAAATGAGCTTGGAGAAACAGTGCCTGTTATCGCTGACCGCTTTATTAACGCATATTTTGAAGATGTTTCCGCATTAGGCTGCAAAAAGGCTGATTCGCATCCACGGGTAACAGAGAATATGGATATTATTATTGATTTTATTGCAGCGTTAGTAGAAAAGGGATTTGCTTACGAGTCTGAAGGAGACGTATATTATCATACAAGAGCTTTTGACGGATACGGAAAGCTCTCCCATCAATCCATTGATGAATTGCGTTCAGGCGCTCGCATTGCGGTAGGGGAGAAGAAACAAGATTCATTAGATTTTGCGTTATGGAAAAAAGCAAAAGATGGCGAAATTTCCTGGGATAGTCCATGGGGAGAGGGGCGTCCAGGCTGGCATATTGAATGCTCTGCGATGGTTCGTAAATATTTAGGGGATACAATTGATATTCATGCAGGTGGTCAAGATTTAGCATTCCCCCACCACGAAAATGAAATAGCACAATCAGAAGCATTAACAGGCAAGACTTTTGCTAATTATTGGATGCATAATGGGTATATTAATATTGATAATGAAAAGATGTCTAAGTCGCTTGGGAATTTTATTACGGTAAACGATATAATTAAAATTCATGATCCGCAAGTGCTAAGATTCTTTATGCTTTCCGTACATTATCGCAATCCGATTAATTATAGTGAAGAGGTATTGGAAAATACAAGAGCTGGATTAGAAAGAATTAGAACTTCTTATGAAAACTTAAAGCATCGCAGTACAGCGAGTACGGATCTTACTGATACAAATGATGAATGGATTGCTAAAATTACTGATCTTCGAAAACAATTTGTTGAAAGTATGGATGATGACTTTAATACAGCAAACGGCATTTCTGTTTTGTTCGAATTATCGAAACAAGCAAATTACTATTTACTAGAAAAAACAACCTCTCCTGCTGTTATTCATGCGTTTATGCAAGAGTTTGAAGAATTATTTGCAGTGCTGGGCTTATCTTTATCTGCTAATGAAGAATTATTAGATGAGGAAATTGAAGCACTAATTGAAAAAAGAACACAAGCAAGAAAAGATAGGAATTTTGTGCTTGCTGACCAGATTAGAGATCAATTAAAAGCAATGAATATCATATTAGAAGACACCGCACAAGGTATACGATGGAAAAGAGGGTAAAAGATGCTCCTCTATGATAAAAAAGTGGATGAAAAACAATTGAACAGCCTTGCCCTTGCTTATATGGGCGATGCTGTTCTTGAGATATATGTAAGAAGACATTTGTTGTATAGTGGAAAGGTAAAACCTAACCAGCTTCATAGAGAGGCTACCAAATATGTTTCAGCTAAAGGGCAGGCTAAAGTAGTACATGAGCTTCTTGAAAAAGGATTTTTTTCCGAAGATGAGATAGCGGTACTGAAGAGAGGGCGTAATGCAAAATCCGGTACAGTACCTAAAAATACAGATGTACAGACCTATCGATATAGCACTGGTTTTGAAGCGGTATTAGGTTTTTTATATTTAGCAAAGAAAGAAGAGCGACTTGAAGAAATAATCAAAGCAGCTCTTTCTGTCATTGAAAGCAAATAGGAGGAGCGAAAAGTGTCAAGTGACTTTATTGTTGGAAAAAATGCAGTAATTGAAGCGTTAAAATCAGAAAGAGATGTAAATAAAATACTCATTGCTGAAGGGTCTCAAAAGGGACAAATGCAAACCGTAATTGGTTTAGCGAAACAAGCAAATGTGCTTGTTCAATTTGTACCGAAGAAAAAGTTGGATAGCTTAGTAGATGCAAATCACCAAGGAGTAGTAGCTCAAGTTGCTGCCTATCAATATGCAGAAATAGACGATTTGTTTGCATTGGCAGAAAAAAAGCAAGAAACGCCTTTTTTCTTGCTGCTTGATGAAATTGAGGATCCGCATAATTTAGGTTCCATTATGAGGACTGCTGATGCAGTAGGTGCCCATGGGATTATTATTCCACGAAGAAGAGCCGTAGGCTTAACAGCTACTGTTGCTAAAGCATCTACTGGTGCTATTGAGCATATACCAGTTGTGCGTGTAACGAATATGGCAAGGACGATAGATGAACTTAAAACGAGAGGGATATGGATTGCAGGAACAGACGCAAAAGGAAGTGAAGATTATCGCAGATTTGATGGAACGATGCCATTAGGATTAGTGATTGGCAGCGAAGGGAAAGGCATGGGAAGGTTGATTAAGGAAAAGTGTGATTTTCTTATTCATTTACCTATGGCCGGAGCTGTTACTTCTTTAAATGCTTCTGTTGCAGCCGCACTTTTAATGTATGAGGTATATCGGAAACGCCATCCACTTGAGGGATAATAATGGATATTCTTATTGTTGACGGATATAACATTATTGGTGCTTGGCCAGAATTAAACGTCCTAAAGAATAGAGACCTTGCAGCAGCAAGAGATACTTTAGTAGCGAAAATGGCAGAATATCAGGGTTATTCTGGATACAGGGTAATAGTTGTTTTTGATGCGTACTATGTAAAAGGCACAGAGAAAAAATATAAGGATTATAAAGTGGAAGTCATTTTTACTAGGGAAAATGAAACCGCAGATGAACGTATTGAGAAGTTAGCAATTGAGCTCAATAACAGAAAAACACAAATACATGTTGCGACATCTGATTTTACAGAGCAATGGGCTATTTTTGGACAAGGAGCTTTGCGAAAATCAGCGAGAGAATTATTGTTAGAGATGGCTGGCATGGAGCAAGAAATCGGGAAAAAAGTAAAGAAAATCAAAGAAAAAAGGCCGGTTGCAAAGATTCCGCTTTCAAGAGAAGTGGAAGAAATTTTCGAAAAATGGCGCCGTGGAGAAAAATGAGTTGTTGACGCTCAAAAAAAGGCTAGAGTATAATGGATTTATCCATGATTGCACGGTCGGGGGGATCTGTATGAGTACTGACAACTGGACTAAGAGTAACGAATATATTGGAAATTATATGGAACTTGAAGATGAAGTGTTAGTGGAATTGGTGCACCAAGGGGAAAGTGATGCTTTAGATTATTTAATTCAAAAGTATCGCAACTTCGTGCGAGCTAAAGCCAGATCCTATTTCTTAATCGGAGCAGACAAAGAAGATATTGTACAAGAGGGTATGATTGGTCTCTATAAGGCAATCCGTGATTTTAAGGAGGACAAGCTCTCCTCGTTTAAGGCGTTTGCGGAATTATGTATAACAAGACAAATCATTACTGCTATCAAAACAGCAACTAGGCAGAAACATATTCCTTTAAATTCATATGTTTCTTTGGACAAGCCCATCTATGATGAAGAATCTGATCGAACGTTAATGGATATTATATCTGGAGCAAAAGTGCTTGATCCAGAAGAATTGATCATTAATCAGGAAGAGTATGATCACATTGAGATAAAAATGTCTGAATTATTAAGTGATTTAGAAAGAAAAGTATTGTCTCTATATCTTGATGGTCAATCCTATCAAGAAATTTCTGAAGAGTTGAATAGGCATGTGAAGTCTATTGATAATGCCCTGCAAAGGGTGAAAAGAAAGTTAGAGCGGTATTTAGAAATAAGAGAATTTTCGCTATAGACGTAAATAGTTTTTTGAAATAACAAATATTTACTGATATTGACATCTTACGCGTGTCCATGATACAGTTTGAGTAGATATAAAGGACGTAGTAGGTGTAGGTAAAATGAGGAAAAAGCTTGTATTAGCGTGTGAAAAATGTGGGACAAGAAATTATTCTACTGTGAGTAACAATGGAACAGAACGTTTGGAAATTAAAAAATTTTGTCAAAATTGTAATGCTCATACCGTTCATAAAGAAACAAAATAACGATCTTGGATAAATTGCCCGCTTTAAAGATGGAGGTAACAAAACATGCAAAGTGCTGTTAAGTATTTTCGCGAAGTTGGTAGAGAATTAAGGAAGGTTAGTTGGCCGAAAAAGAAAGAGTTAACTAATTATACGATCACAGTACTTGTGACTGTTGTCTTTTTTGCTATCTTCTTTGCAGTTGTTGATTTAGGAATTTCTGAACTTATTCGTTTAATACTTGAATAACAGTTGTCTACTCATGGTATAATGGTAAAACGATAGGAAACATTTACAAAAGCCCGGTAACGGGTTTTTTCATTTGCTGAAAAATAAATGACTTGTTCCTTACAGATACTATAAAAAAACAGCACGAAAAATAAAAATAAAGTTATAGGGAGGGACGGACGAAGTAGTCCTCTTTTATGGAAAAAAACTGGTATGTAGTGCATACGTACTCTGGATATGAGAATAAAGTAAAAGCCAATTTGGAAAAAAGGGTAGAAACAATGGCGATGCAAGATAAAATTTTCCGCGTTGTTGTACCTGAAGAAGAAGAAACAGATATCAGAAATGGTAAAACAAAAGTAGTGAAAAGAAAAGTTTTCCCAGGTTATGTGCTGGTGGAAATTGTTATGACAGATGATTCTTGGTATGTAGTGCGTAATACGCCTGGGGTAACTGGGTTTGTAGGTTCTGCTGGTTCAGGGTCTAAACCAACTCCGCTTTTGCCAGAAGAAGTCCAAGTAATTCTGAAGCGCATGGGTGTTGAGGAACAAAGAATCGAAATTGAGTTTGAATTAGGAGAAACAGTGAAAGTAAATGAAGGACCATTTGCTAATTTCACTGGGACTGTTGAGGAAATTGATAAAGATAAAGCGAAGGTTAAAGTACTGGTAAATATGTTTGGAAGAGATACCCCGGTAGAACTGGATTTTACACAAATTGAAAAATTTTAACCAGAAAACTTGAAATGATTTTGAAAAAGTGTTACTATTTCATAGGTCAGTATATCTCATAAAGAGATAAGATATTGTCAAATTTCTTTATTTCATATAAAGACGATAAGTTGAGTGGGAGGGGAAACCCCTATTACCACATCACGGACTTTAAGGAGGTGTGTCTCGTGGCTAAAAAAGTAATTAAAGTTGTTAAATTGCAAATCCCAGCAGCTAAAGCGAATCCGGCACCACCAGTTGGTCCTGCATTGGGTCAAGCTGGCGTAAATATTATGGGATTCTGTAAGGAGTTCAACGCTCGTACAGCTGAACAAGCTGGTTTAATTATTCCTGTTGAGATTACGGTTTTCGAAGACCGTTCATTTACATTTATTACAAAAACTCCACCTGCTGCAGTTTTACTTAAAAAAGCAGCTGGTATTGAGTCTGGTTCAGGTGAACCAAATCGTAATAAAGTAGCAACTGTTAAGCGTGATAAAGTACGCGAGATTGCTGAAACAAAAATGCCTGATCTAAACGCAGCTGATGTTGAAGCAGCTATGCGCATGGTTGAAGGTACAGCCCGCAGCATGGGTATTGTTATTGAAGACTAAACCTATATAGGCTTGGTGTTGATTAAGGTTGTGACGACGGTGAATCTTTAGTCGCAACCTTTATTCGTGGGAGGTAATTCCGCTAAAACCACAATTCAAGGAGGAAATAAAGTTATGGCTAAAAAAGGTAAGAAGTATTTAGAAGCTATCAAACTTGTTGATCGTACTAAAACTTACCCAATTCAAGAAGCAATTGAGTTAGTGAAAAAAACTAGCACTACAAAATTTGATGCATCAGTTGAGGTTGCTTTCCGTCTAGGAGTAGATCCTAAGAAAGCTGATCAGCAAATCCGTGGAGCGGTAGTTCTTCCAAACGGAACTGGTAAAACTCAACGCGTTTTAGTTTTCGCTAAAGGTGAAAAATTAAAAGAAGCAGAAGCAGCAGGAGCAGACTTTGTAGGCGATGCTGAATATATAACTAAAATCCAACAAGGTTGGTTTGACTTTGACGTAATCGTTGCAACTCCAGACATGATGGGTGAAGTTGGTAAACTTGGTCGTGTATTAGGACCTAAAGGTTTAATGCCAAACCCTAAAACTGGTACAGTTACATTTGATGTAACAAAAGCAGTTAACGAAATCAAAGCTGGTAAAGTAGAATACCGCGTAGATAAAGCTGGTAATGTACATGTTCCAATTGGTAAAGTTTCTTTCGATGAAGCAAAACTAGTTGAGAACTTCAAAACTATCTTTGATACAATGTCAAAAGCAAAACCAGCAGCTGCAAAAGGAACTTACATGAAGAACGTATCTGTTACTTCAACAATGGGACCTGGCGTAAAAGTAGATCCTTCTACTGTTTGATAAAAATTGGTATTTGACAAAACAAGATAGATAGAATATACTTCATCTTGTTGAAAAAATAAATAACATTTGTACCGTAGACAGTAGGTGCTTATATAAGCTTAATTTCCTACCGAGGTAATACGATAGATTATTTGATCAGTTGTGAGAACGACTATTGTATACACCTCCATGTCTAAAAAGATATGGAGGATTTTATTTGTCGGTATGAATGTAGAAATTCTACAGGAGGTGTAAAGATGAGCAGCGTAATCGAACAAAAGAAACAAATAGTATCTGATATTGCTGAGAAATTCAAAGCAAGTAAATCAACTATCGTTGTTGACTACCGTGGTTTGACTGTTTCAGAAGTAACTGAACTTCGTAAACAACTTCGTGACGCAGGAATCGAGTTCAAAGTTTTCAAAAACTCTTTAACTCGCCGTGCTGCAGAATCTGTTGAATTGGCAGGTTTGAACGAATCATTAACTGGTCCAAACGCTATTGCGTTCAGTAATGATGATGTTGTTGCACCAGCAAAAATTTTAAACGACTTCGCTAAAAAACATGAAGCGTTAGAAATTAAAGCAGGAGTAATCGAAGGAAACTTAGCAACTGTTGAAGAAGTGAAAGCTCTAGCTGAACTTCCATCACGCGAAGGTTTACTTTCTATGTTACTCAGCGTTCTTCAAGCACCAATCCGCAACCTTGCTCTTGCTACAAAAGCAGTTGCAGATCAAAAAGAAGAACAAGGCGCTTAATATTTTATACGGAAACGTATCATAAAAACCCAAAAAACAAGGAGGAAACATATAATGTCTAAAGAACAAATCTTAGAAGCAGTTAAAAATATGACTGTTTTAGAATTAAACGATTTAGTAAAAGCAATTGAAGAAGAATTTGGAGTAACTGCTGCTGCTCCTGTAGCTGTAGTTGCAGGTGGCGGAGAAGCTGCTGCAGAAAAAACTGAGTTTGATGTAGTTCTTGCATCTGCTGGAGATCAAAAAATCAAAGTTATCAAAGTTGTACGTGAAATCACAGGTCTTGGTCTTAAAGAAGCAAAAGAACTTGTTGACAACACTCCAAAAGCTGTTAAAGAAGGAGCTTCTAAAGAAGAAGCTGAAGAAATCAAAGCTAAACTTGAAGAAGTTGGAGCTAACGTTGAAGTTAAGTAATGTTAGTTAAAAAGAAGCTCGCTATAATAGCGGGCTTTTTTTTCCTAAAGTGCGTGAGACTTAAGAAAAAGGCTGATTCTAATCTGCTAAGTTAGAACGGAGCTAAACCATCTTTTTGTGTAAGTGAATTCACCCTCTAGCTTGCTAGAAGAATGATTTGCTTTATGGGAAAGGTTATGAATAAACTTCTAACTGGATGTGATAGCTTGAAGAGTCATCTGCACTTTTTTAATTGATTGCCATGCAAATGAGCGTTGTAATCATCCTCAAGTAGTAGTCTTCCTTATATAAATTCTCCTAAGGAGGTGTTCGTATGTCAGAACATTATTATTCCCGAACCCAGAATGTAAATAGCGATCCAAATTACTGGAATTTTACGCTCAAAGGCAATACAATACGTTTTAAAACAGATAATGGGGTTTTTTCCAAAAGAGAAGTAGATTTTGGTTCTAGACTATTAATAGAAACTTATACATTTCCCAACCTAGATGGAGATATATTGGATGTAGGTTGTGGTTATGGTCCAATAGGTCTTTCTATTGCAAAGGAAGCTCCAGATAGAATGGTTCATATGGTAGATGTCAATTTACGTGCTATTGAATTAGCTCAAGAAAATGCGCGGCAAAATGGCGTTGAAAATATTCAAATCTATGAAAGTGATCGACTTCTTGGTGTGAAAGGTGAGAAGTTTGCTGCCATTTTAACTAATCCGCCGATTAGAGCAGGAAAGAAAGTTGTACATGATATTCTTGAGCAAAGTTATGAACGTTTAGCTGTAAATGGTGAGCTTTGGGTTGTGATTCAAAAGAAACAAGGAGCACCGTCTGCTATTGCGAAATTAGAAGCGTTTTTTAAAGAAGTAAATGTAGTAGAAAAGAAAAAAGGGTATTTTATAATTCAGGCAAAAAAGATTGACTAGTCCTTTTTGTTGTGATAGCATTGTATAATGCCAATATAATATTTTTCTGAAACTCGCAATTTTATCTAACTCATTGTATAAAATTGGTGTTAAAAGGAAAAACTAACAGAATAATATTAGAAATATGAAAATGCGGTTTTTATTGGAAAACCCTTTTTCTTTTTGTCTTATAAAAAAGGGTTTATATCCTTTTGATAAGATGTAAATAGATGTACTATAACGTTTGATTTGAGGGGTGAATCAGTTGACAGGTCAACTTGTTCAGTATGGACGACACCGCCAGCGCAGAAGCTACGCAAGAATTAGTGAGGTTTTAGAATTACCAAATCTTATTGAAATCCAAACCTCTTCCTATCAATGGTTTTTAGATGAGGGATTGCGAGAAATGTTCCAGGACATTTCGCCTATTGAAGATTTTACTGGCAATTTATCACTTGATTTCATTGATTACAGCTTAGGGGAACCTAAGTATTCAGTGGAAGAATCGAAAGAACGAGATGTTACATATTCAGCACCTTTACGTGTGAAAGTCCGTCTTGTGAATAAAGAAACAGGAGAAGTAAAAGACCAAGATGTATTCATGGGTGATTTCCCGCTTATGACTGAAACTGGTACTTTTATTATTAACGGTGCGGAGCGAGTTATCGTTTCTCAGTTAGTACGTTCTCCAAGTGTTTATTATAATGGGAAACTTGATAAAAACGGAAAAAAAGGATTTACAGCAACTGTCATTCCTAACCGTGGAGCTTGGCTAGAGTATGAAACAGATGCTAAGGATGTTGTTTATGTACGTATTGACCGTACTCGTAAACTTCCAGTTACAGTTCTGTTACGTGCATTAGGATTCGGCTCTGACCAAGAGATTATTGAATTGATTGGTGACAATGAATATTTACGCAATACTTTAGAAAAAGATAACACCGAGGGAACAGACAAAGCGCTATTAGAAATTTATGAGCGTCTTCGTCCTGGTGAGCCACCTACTGTTGAAAATGCAAAAAGTCTATTGGTTTCAAGATTCTTTGATCCAAAAAGATATGATCTTGCCAATGTAGGTCGTTATAAAATTAACAAGAAGCTTCACATTAAAAATAGATTGTTCGGTCAACGCTTGGCTGAAACACTTGTGGATCCTGAAACAGGAGAAATCATTGCTGAAAAGGGAACTCTTTTAGATCGCCGTGCACTTGATCGTATTATTCCGAATCTAGAAAACAATATTGGATTTAAAAAATTAAGCCCATATGGCGGCGTTTTAGAAGATGATGTTGTAGTTCAATCGGTAAAAATTTATTCACCATTAGATGAAGGTGACAAAGAAATTAATGTTATTAGTAATGCATATGTAGAAGAAGCTGTGAAAAACATCTCTCCTGCAGACATAATTGCTTCTATCAGCTATTTCTTTAACTTATTACATGGTGTAGGGTTAACAGATGATATTGATCATTTAGGGAATAGACGTATTCGTTCTGTAGGTGAATTGCTACAAAACCAATTCCGAATTGGTCTATCAAGAATGGAACGTGTTGTACGTGAAAGAATGTCTATTCAAGATACAAATACAATTACACCGCAGCAATTAATCAATATTCGACCAGTAATTGCATCTACTAAAGAATTCTTTGGAAGCTCTCAGCTTTCTCAGTTTATGGACCAAACAAATCCATTAGCAGAATTAACGAATAAACGTCGTTTGTCTGCATTAGGACCTGGTGGTTTAACGCGAGAACGTGCGGGAATGGAAGTACGTGACGTTCACTATTCTCACTATGGCCGTATGTGTCCGATTGAGACACCAGAGGGACCAAACATTGGTTTAATTAACTCTTTATCTTCTTATGCAAAAGTGAATCGATTTGGATTTATTGAGACACCGTATCGACGTGTAGATCCTGAAACAGGTAAAGTATCATCACGAATTGATTACTTAACTGCTGATGAACAAGATAACTATGTAGTTGCCCAAGCGAATGCTCGATTAGGAGAAGACGGTTCTTTCTTGGATGAAGATGTTGTTGCGCGTTTCCGTGATGAAAACGTTGTTGTTAAACGTGATCGTGTAGACTATATGGACGTATCACCAAAGCAAGTAGTTTCTCCAGCAACAGCTTGTATTCCGTTCTTAGAAAACGATGACTCGAACCGTGCTCTGATGGGAGCAAACATGCAACGTCAAGCAGTACCTTTAATGCAACCAGAAGCTCCGATGGTAGGAACTGGAATGGAGTATGTTTCAGGAAAAGACTCCGGTGCCGCTGTTATTTGTAAGCATCCTGGTATTGTTGAACATGTAGAAGCGCGTGGAGTTTGGGTAAGACGTATTTCTGAAGTAGATGGTCAAGAAGTTAAAGGGAATCTTGATAAGTATAAAATGCTTAAATTTACCCGTTCAAACCAAGGTACATGTTATAACCAACGCCCAATTGTTGCTGTTGGTGATAAGGTAGTCAAAGGGGAAGTTCTAGCAGATGGACCTTCTATGGAACTTGGAGAATTAGCTCTTGGACGTAACGTATTAGTTGCCTTTATGACATGGGACGGATACAACTACGAGGATGCTATTATCATGAGCGAGCGCTTAGTTAAAGATGATGTTTATACATCTATTCATATTGAAGAATATGAATCAGAGTCTCGCGATACAAAGTTAGGACCAGAGGAAATTACACGTGATATCCCGAATGTTGGGGAAGATGCATTACGCAACTTAGATGATCGCGGTATTATTCGTATTGGTGCAGAAGTGAAAGATGGAGACTTACTAGTTGGTAAAGTTACACCTAAAGGGGTAACAGAATTAACAGCAGAGGAACGCTTGTTACATGCTATCTTTGGTGAAAAAGCACGTGAAGTTCGTGATACAAGTTTACGTGTTCCACATGGTGGAGGCGGTATTGTTCATGATGTTAAAGTCTTCAATAGAGAAGATGGAGATGAATTACCACCAGGAGTTAACCAATTAGTTCGTGTATATATTGTTCAAAAACGTAAAATCCATGAAGGCGATAAGATGGCAGGTCGTCATGGTAACAAAGGGGTTATCTCCCGAATTTTACCTGAAGAAGATATGCCGTATTTACCAGACGGAACACCAGTTGATATCATGTTAAACCCACTAGGTGTACCATCACGCATGAACATCGGTCAGGTATTAGAATTGCATCTTGGAATGGCTGCAAGAAGCCTAGGTATCCATGTTGCATCTCCGGTATTTGATGGAGCTCGTGAAGAAGATGTTTGGGAAACGATTAGAGAAGCTGGAATGGCGCAAGATGCTAAAACAGTACTATATGACGGACGTACAGGTGAACCGTTTGATAACCGTGTATCTGTGGGCGTTATGTATATGATCAAACTTGCTCACATGGTTGATGATAAACTGCATGCACGTTCTACTGGACCATATTCTTTAGTAACGCAGCAGCCACTAGGAGGAAAAGCTCAATTCGGTGGTCAGCGTTTTGGAGAGATGGAGGTTTGGGCGCTTGAAGCTTATGGAGCGGCTTATACTTTGCAAGAAATTCTTACCGTTAAATCAGATGATGTTGTTGGTCGTGTGAAAACGTACGAAGCAATTGTTAAAGGGGAAAATGTTCCAGAACCAGGAGTACCTGAATCATTCCGCGTATTAATGAAAGAGTTACAAAGCTTAGGTTTAGATGTAAAAATCTTATCTAGCACAGAGGAAGAAATTGAGATGAGAGACACAGATGATGATGATGAAATTCATCAAGCTGAATCTCTAACAATTGTTTCGGAAACAAAAGAGCCTGAGTCAGAAAAGGTAGGCATGCAAGAATAATAAAGTAATGAACATGGCCTGTCTAAAAACGAAAGGGTCAGACTCCACCATGAAGACATCTAGATAGAAGATCCTTATATATCTTTTATAAATAGATTATTCACGTGAGGTCAGACCCTTTTGTGACGGCCTGTCTTTGATTATAAATGTTTTTAAGAAGTTTTTAAGTAAGGCGAAAAGCCTGAAGATCGAAAGGGAGGTAGGACCCTTGTTGGATGTTAATAATTTTGAATATATGAAAATAGGTCTAGCTTCACCAGACAAAATCCGTTCTTGGTCATTTGGTGAAGTCAAAAAGCCAGAAACAATTAACTATCGTACTTTAAAACCGGAAAAAGATGGCTTGTTCTGTGAGCGTATTTTTGGTCCTACAAAAGACTGGGAATGTCACTGTGGTAAATACAAGCGTGTTAGATACAAAGGTGTAGTTTGTGATCGCTGTGGAGTGGAAGTTACACGTGCAAAAGTTCGTCGTGAACGTATGGGGCATATCGAATTAGCAGCTCCAGTTTCACATATTTGGTATTTTAAAGGGATTCCTAGCCGTATGGGTCTTGTGTTAGATATGTCTCCACGTGCTTTGGAAGAAGTTATTTATTTTGCTTCTTACGTAGTAACAGATCCAGGTGATACTGCTCTTGAGAAAAAACAACTTCTTTCTGAAAAAGAATATCGAGCATATCGTGATAAATACGGAGTGAAATTCCAAGCTTCTATGGGAGCTGAATCAATCAAAAAACTACTATCTGACATTGATTTAAATAAAGATGTAGAAGCATTAAAAGAAGAATTGAAAACTGCACAAGGTCAAAGAAGAACTCGTGCAATTAAAAGATTAGAAGTATTAGAAGCATTCCGTGGTTCCGGGAATGAACCTTCTTGGATGATTCTTGACGTACTTCCGGTAATTCCTCCAGAATTACGCCCGATGGTTCAATTAGACGGTGGACGTTTTGCTACTTCTGACCTAAACGATTTATATCGCCGCGTTATTAACCGTAATAATCGCTTAAAAAGATTATTAGACTTAGGAGCACCAAGTATTATCGTTCAAAACGAAAAACGTATGCTTCAAGAAGCGGTTGATGCATTGATTGATAATGGTCGTCGTGGTCGTCCGGTAACAGGGCCTGGTAACAGACCACTTAAATCGCTATCTCACATGCTAAAAGGTAAGCAAGGACGTTTCCGTCAAAACTTACTAGGAAAACGTGTTGACTATTCTGGACGTTCTGTTATCGTTGTTGGTCCGAACTTAAAGATGTATCAATGTGGTTTGCCTAGAGAGATGGCAATTGAATTGTTTAAACCTTTCGTTATGAAAGAGTTAGTTGAAAAAGGTATTGCTCATAATATTAAGTCTGCAAAAAGAAAAATCGAAAGACTTCAACCAGAAGTGTGGGATGTACTTGAAGAAGTGATTAAAGAGCATCCAGTATTGCTTAACCGCGCCCCAACTCTACATAGATTGGGAATTCAAGCGTTTGAACCTACTTTAGTAGAAGGCCGTGCGATTCGTCTACATCCGCTAGTATGTACAGCGTACAATGCTGACTTTGACGGTGACCAAATGGCGGTTCACGTTCCTTTATCTTCTGAGGCACAAGCGGAAGCGCGCTTACTTATGCTTGCAGCTCAAAATATCTTGAATCCTAAAGATGGTAAACCAGTTGTTACTCCTTCACAGGATATGGTATTAGGAAACTACTACCTAACATTAGAACGTGAAGGTGCAGTTGGAGAAGGTAGTATCTTCAATGATACGAGCGAAGCAATATTGGCTTACCAAAATGGTTACGTACATTTACACACACGTGTAGCAGTGCGTGCTAGCTCTTTAAATAATGAAACATTTACAGAAGAGCAAAATAAACAATTGTTATTAACAACAGTTGGTAAATTAATATTCAATGAAATTTTGCCGAAATCTTTCCCATACATTAACGAACCGACTAAAACAAATTTAGAAGAAAAAACTCCTGAGAGATACTTTGTTGAGCCAGGTGTAGATGTTCCTGCTGCTATCAGAGAGTTACCGATTATTGATCCGTTTAAAAAGAAAATTTTAGGGAATATAATCGCTGAAGTATTTAAACGATTCAAGATCACTGAAACTTCTAAGATGTTGGATAGAATGAAAGACTTAGGATTTAAACATTCTACAAAAGCCGGTATTACAGTTGGTGTGGCTGATATCGTTGTATTAGGTGAAAAACAAGAAATTATCGACGAAGCACAAAGTAAAGTTGATAATGTCATGAAACAATTTAAACGCGGATTAATTACAGAGGAAGAACGTTACGATCGCGTAATTTCTATCTGGAGTGCTGCGAAAGATACAATTCAAGCGAAGCTAATGAAATCATTGGATAAACGAAATCCAATCTTTATGATGAGTGACTCAGGTGCTCGTGGTAACGCATCTAACTTTACACAGCTTGCTGGTATGCGTGGTTTGATGGCCAACCCGGCTGGTAGAATTATCGAGTTGCCGATTATCTCAAGTTTCCGTGAAGGATTAACGGTATTAGAGTACTTTATCTCTACTCACGGTGCTCGTAAAGGTCTTGCCGACACAGCACTGAAAACAGCAGACTCTGGTTACTTAACTCGTCGTCTAGTGGATGTAGCACAGGATGTTATTGTCCGTGATGATGATTGTGGTACAGATAGAGGATTGTTAGTTTCTGCTCTTAGAGAAGGTACAGAAATTATTGAATCTCTTGATGAGCGTTTAATTGGCCGTTATGCAAGAAAGGCTATTAAACATCCAGAAACGAAGGAAGTTATTGTTCCTGAAAATGGACTTATTACAGAAGATTTAGCTGTGGAAATAGTAGGAGCTAATATTGAAGAAGTGTGGATTCGTTCTGCATTTACATGTAATACTCGTCATGGAGTATGTAAAAAATGTTATGGTCGCAACCTAGCAACTGGTCAAGAAGTGGAAGTAGGAGAAGCGGTTGGTATTATAGCTGCGCAATCCATCGGGGAACCTGGTACACAGTTAACAATGCGTACATTCCATACTGGTGGTGTTGCTGGAGATGATATCACACAAGGTTTACCTCGTATTCAGGAAATATTTGAAGCTCGTAATCCAAAAGGGCAAGCCGTTATTACTGAAATGGCAGGGGTTGTTGTTGGTATCAATGAAGGTAGAGACCGTCAACACGAAATTGTAGTTCAAGGTGAATTAGAAACTAGAACATATACTGCTCCTTATACAGCAAGACTGAAAGTGAAAGTTGATGATGTAGTAGAACAAGGGCAGGAATTAACAGAAGGTTCTATTGATCCGAAAGAATTAATTAAAGTGAAAAACGTTACAGCAGTACAAGAATATCTACTTCGTGAAGTACAGAAAGTTTATCGTATGCAAGGGGTAGAAATTGGTGATAAACACGTAGAGGTAATGGTTCGCCAAATGCTTCGCAAAATCAGAGTAGTAGATGCTGGTGAGACAGAAGTGTTACCAGGTACACTACTAGATATTCACCAATTTACTGATGCAAACGCAAAAGCTTTAAGAGAAGGAAAACTTCCTGCTACAGGAAGACCAGTATTGCTTGGTATTACGAAAGCATCTCTTGAAACAGATTCATTCTTGTCAGCTGCATCGTTCCAAGAAACTACAAGAGTTCTTACAGATGCTGCAATTAAAGGCAAACGCGATGAGTTATTAGGGTTGAAAGAGAATGTAATTATTGGTAAATTAGTTCCAGCTGGAACAGGTATGCCAAGATATCGTCATGCTGAACCTATTACTGCAGAAGAACAAACAGAAGAATCGGTTACTGTAGAATAATACGTTCCTATAAGTAATTAATATCTGTATAAGGACTTGGATATTACGAGGATTATATCCACTCTATCATAAAGAAGAGACGATATAATCTCTCGTAAGCCATGACCTTTCGAAAACAATCTAGTTATCTCTATAAAAGTTTTTTAGGAAAATAATTGACATCTAAAATTATAGATGATACTATATCAAAGGTGCTCCTATTCACCTGTTACTTTGGAGGATATAAAATGTCTTATGAAAAAGTGCAACAGGCAAGAAAAATAGTAGTAGGAACAAAGCAAACAGTAAAAGCGTTAAAAAAAGGAATAGCGACAGAAGTTATCGTTGCAGAAGATGCTGATCCAATGTTAAAGAGTAAAGTATCTGAGGTAGCTGAAGAAGTGAATATTCCCATTATACTTGTTGAATCCATGAGGAAGCTTGGCGAATCATGCGGAATAGAAGTAGGCGCAGCAACTGTTGCCATAATTAATTAAAACTGTTTTTATGGAATTAACCATGAGAACTTTGTTTTTGCCCTAATATGAACCACCTGGATGTGTGGGCTTCAAACATAAAGGAAGGGAGGAAAAAGAAATGCCAACAATTAACCAATTAGTGCGCAAGCCTCGTCAATCTGCTGAAGAGAAGTCGAAGTCTCCTGCGTTAAACAAAGGTTATAACAGTTTCAAAAAAGCACAAACAAACGTATCATCACCTCAAAAACGTGGGGTATGTACTCGTGTTGGTACAATGACACCGAAAAAACCAAACTCTGCATTACGTAAATATGCACGTGTTCGTTTAACAAACGGTATCGAAGTAACAGCATACATTCCTGGTATTGGTCACAACCTACAAGAACATAGTGTTGTACTAATCCGTGGAGGACGTGTAAAAGATTTACCGGGGGTACGTTATCATATCGTACGCGGTGCGCTTGATACTGCTGGAGTTAACAACCGTATGCAAGGTCGTTCTAAATACGGTACGAAAAAACCAAAAGCAGCAAAAAAATAATAAACTAGAATTTATAGCATAATCGAAAGGAGGAAATCAAATGCCACGTAAAGGTCCTGTAGCAAAAAGAGACGTATTACCAGATCCGATTTACAATTCAAAGCTTGTATCTCGTTTAATCAATAAAATGATGATCGATGGTAAAAGAGGAAAATCGCAAGCTATCCTATATTCAGCATTCGAAATCGTTGCTGAGCGTTCTGGAAAAGAAGCGATTGAAGTATTTGATCAAGCATTAAAGAATATTATGCCAGTTCTTGAAGTAAGAGCACGCCGTGTTGGTGGTTCTAACTATCAAGTTCCAGTGGAGGTTCGTCCTGAAAGACGTACAACTTTAGGTCTTCGCTGGTTAGTTAACTATGCTCGTCTTCGCGGTGAGAAAACAATGGAAGAGAGACTAGCTAACGAAATCTTAGATGCAGCTAACAACACTGGTGCATCAGTTAAGAAACGTGAAGATACACACAAAATGGCTGAAGCGAACAAAGCGTTTGCTCACTACCGTTGGTAAGATTATAATACACAAAAATACTTTCATTATGAAAGGAGAAAGACCAAATGGCAAGAGAGTTCTCCTTAGAAAACACTCGTAATATTGGTATCATGGCCCATATTGATGCTGGTAAAACGACTACAACTGAGCGTGTACTTTATTACACTGGTCGTATCCACAAAATTGGTGAAACTCATGAAGGTGCATCTCAAATGGACTGGATGGAGCAAGAACAAGAGCGTGGAATTACCATTACTTCAGCGGCAACAACTGCACAATGGAAAGGTAACCGTGTAAACATTATCGATACTCCAGGGCACGTAGACTTCACTGTTGAAGTTGAACGTTCTCTTCGTGTACTTGATGGTGCGGTTGCAGTACTTGATGCTCAATCTGGTGTTGAGCCACAAACAGAAACTGTTTGGCGTCAAGCTACAACATACGGTGTACCTCGTGTAGTATTCGTAAACAAAATGGATAAAATTGGTGCAGACTTCCTTTATTCATTAAAAACTTTACATGATCGTTTACAAGCAAACGCTCATGCAATTCAACTACCGATTGGTGCTGAAGATCAATTCGAAGGTATCATCGACTTAGTTGAAATGAAAGCAACTTTCTACGGTAATGACCTAGGAACAGATGTTCAAGAACGTGAAATTCCAGAAGAGTACAAAGAGTTAGCTGATGAATACCATGAAAAATTGGTTGAAGCTGTAGCTGAACTTGATGAAGATCTAATGGAAAAATACCTTGGTGGTGAGGAAATCACTACTGATGAGTTAAAAGCTGCTATCCGTAAAGGTACAGTTAACGTTGAATTCTATCCAGTAATCTGTGGATCTGCTTTCAAAAACAAAGGTGTTCAACCAATGCTTGATGCTGTAATTGATTACTTACCATCACCATTAGATGTACCTGCAATTAAAGGTACTGCTCCTGATTCTGATGAAGTAATTGAAAAGCATTCAAGTGATGATGAAGCATTTGCTGCTCTTGCATTCAAAGTAATGACAGATCCATTCGTTGGTAAACTGACATTCTTCCGTGTATATTCTGGTACATTGAGCTCAGGTTCTTATGTACAAAACTCTACAAAAGGCAAACGCGAGCGTGTAGGACGTATCCTTCAAATGCATGCGAATAGCCGTCAAGAGATCACAGAAGTATATGCAGGTGATATCGCAGCAGCAGTTGGTTTAAAAGATACTACAACTGGAGATACTCTGTGTGATGAAAAGAACTTAGTAATCTTAGAATCCATGGAATTCCCAGAACCAGTTATCGAATTGTCTATTGAGCCAAAATCAAAAGCTGACCAAGACAAAATGACAACTGCGCTACAAAAATTACAAGAAGAAGATCCAACATTCCGTGCACATACTAACCAGGAAACTGGTCAAGTTATCATTGCAGGTATGGGTGAACTTCACTTAGACATTCTTGTAGACCGCATGCGTCGTGAATTCAAGGTAGAAGCTAATGTTGGTGCACCTCAGGTTGCTTACCGTGAAACATTCCGTTCATCTGCTGCAGTTGAAGGTAAATTCACTCGTCAATCTGGTGGTCGTGGACAATATGGTCACGTTTGGATTGAATTCGCTCCAAACGAAGAAGGTAAAGGATTCGAATTTGAAAATGCTATCGTCGGTGGTGTTGTTCCACGTGAATACATCGCTCCAGTTCAAGCTGGTCTAGAAGATGCATTACAAAGAGGAGTACTTGCTGGTTATCCATTGGTTGACATCAAAGCTAAATTATTTGATGGATCATACCATGATGTTGACTCATCTGAAATGGCGTTCAAAATCGCTGCTTCAATGGCATTGAAAAATGCAGCATCTAAATGTAATCCTGTAATTCTTGAACCTGTTATGAGAGTAGAAGTTATCATTCCAGAAGAATACATGGGTGATATCATGGGTAACATCACTTCACGTCGTGGACGTGTAGAAGGTATGGAAGCTCGTGGTAACGCACAAGTAGTTCGTGCGATGGTTCCTCTATCTGAAATGTTTGGTTATGCTACGACATTACGTTCAAGCACGCAAGGTCGCGGTGTGTTCTCAATGGTATTTGACCATTATGAAGAAGTACCAAAATCAATCTCTGAAGAGATCATCAAAAAAAATAAAGGGTAATTGTTGATTTTACCTTTTTAATGAAGTATAACTACTATGTAAGCAATAAAGCTGTGATGAATAATCACAGCTCTATAAAAATACTTAATTTTTTACAAATCAAAGGAGGATTTTCCTAATGGCAAAAGCTAAATACGATCGTTCAAAGCCACACGTAAATATTGGAACTATTGGTCACGTTGACCATGGTAAAACTACTTTAACAGCTGCTATCACAACTGTACTTGCAAAAGCAGGTGGAGCTGAAGCTCGCGGTTATGATCAAATTGACGCTGCTCCAGAAGAGCGTGAGCGTGGAATTACAATCTCAACTGCACACGTTGAGTATGAAACTGAAACTCGTCACTATGCACACGTTGACTGCCCAGGACATGCTGACTATGTTAAAAACATGATCACTGGTGCTGCACAAATGGACGGCGGTATCTTAGTAGTATCTGCTACTGATGGTCCAATGCCACAAACTCGTGAGCACATTCTTCTTTCTCGTCAAGTTGGTGTACCTCACTTAGTAGTATTCTTAAACAAATGTGATATGGTTGATGACGAAGAATTATTAGAATTAGTAGAAATGGAAGTACGTGACCTATTATCAGAATATGAATTCCCTGGTGATGATATTCCTGTAATTAAAGGTTCTGCTCTTAAAGCTCTTGAAGGAGATGCTGCTTGGGAAGAAAAAGTTATCGAGCTTATGGCTGCGGTTGACGAATATATCCCAACACCAACTCGTGACACTGACAAACCATTCATGATGCCAGTTGAGGATGTATTCTCAATCACTGGTCGTGGTACAGTTGCTACTGGTCGTGTTGAGCGTGGACAAGTTAAAGTTGGTGACGTTGTAGACATCATCGGTTTAGCTGAAGAGAAAAAATCAACTACTGTAACTGGTGTTGAAATGTTCCGTAAATTACTTGACTATGCAGAAGCTGGAGATAACATCGGTGCACTTCTTCGTGGGGTTGCTCGTGAAGATATCCAACGTGGTCAAGTATTAGCAAAACCAGGTACAATTACTCCACACGTAAAATTCAAAGCTGAAGTTTACGTATTATCAAAAGAAGAAGGTGGACGTCATACTCCATTCTTCACAAACTACCGTCCACAGTTCTACTTCCGTACAACTGATGTAACTGGTATTTGTAACTTACCTGAAGGCGTAGAAATGGTTATGCCTGGCGATAACATCGAAATGGATGTTGAATTAATTTCTTCTATCGCTATCGAAGAAGGAACTAAATTCTCTATTCGTGAAGGTGGACGTACAGTAGGCGCTGGTGTCGTTGCTACTATCGTTGAGTAATAACTTATAATAGAAAAAACAAGCTGATTAGTCAGCTTGTTTTTTTGTGCTTAAATTGTATAGAAATATCTATTATTCTCCTGAAGCTTCATGTTTAAATAGTTAGGAGAAAAGCTATAATAGATAGATGTACATATTATAGAAGAAAGTAGGTTTCCAAAATCTTTCTATATAATATCGTATTGATATTTGTTAGAATAAGAAAGTGCTGTTAAGAGATCAGTTAAAATTAGTCGTTTTCATATTTAATTGACTGACTATTATACATTGCCTTGAAATATCATGGCAGTATATGTATAATAATCTGAGTGTACTAAAACGAAAGAAAAATAATAATAGTTGTTGCTTTTCTAGGCGTTTTTATGTATAATAGACAATGTTGGTCTTTGACTGCGATGATGTGGGAGGTTGCTGACACACCCGGCCGCTTTGCCATGGCGAGTGTGTGGGAAATTCCTACGGAGAATGTCTATTCTAAAATAGGCGAAAAGGAGGGAAAATAATGGCAAAACAAAAAATTCGTATTCGTTTAAAAGCGTATGATCATAGAATTTTAGATCAATCAGCTGAGAAAATTGTTGAAACTGCAAAACGTTCTGGTGCTGCTGTATCTGGACCAATTCCGTTACCAACTGAAAAGTCTATATACACAATCTTACGTGCGGTTCATAAATATAAAGATTCTCGTGAACAGTTTGAAATGCGTACGCATAAACGTCTAATCGACATCGTGAACCCAACTCCACAAACAGTTGATTCACTAATGCGTCTGGATTTACCGTCAGGTGTAGATATCGAAATTAAATTATAATTGAAATAAACATTTAAACTATCAGGAGGTGTGACTTAAATGACCAAAGGAATCTTAGGAAGAAAAATAGGTATGACTCAAGTATTCGCTGAAAATGGCAATCTTATCCCTGTAACAGTAGTTGAAGCTGCTGAGAACGTTGTTCTTCAAACGAAAACTGTTGAAGCTGATGGCTATACTGCAGTTCAAATCGGTTTTGAAAACAAACGTGAAAAGTTAGCTAACAAACCTGAACAAGGTCACGTTGCTAAAGCAAGTACTGCTCCTAAGCGCTTCGTTCGTGAATTTAGAGATGTTAGCGTGGATGAGTACGAGGTTGGTCAAGAAGTCAATGTAAGTATTTTCGCTGAGGGCGATATAGTAGATGTAACAGGTATCTCTAAAGGGAAAGGTTTCCAAGGTTCAATTAAGCGCCATGGACAATCTCGTGGACCAATGGCTCACGGATCTCGTTATCATCGTCGTCCAGGTTCAATGGGACCTGTAGCACCAAACCGTGTATTTAAAGGTAAAGCATTGCCAGGACGTATGGGTGGAGAGCAAATCACTGTTCAAAACTTAGAAATCGTTAAAGTAGATGCAGAACGCAATCTTCTTCTAATTAAAGGTAATGTACCTGGAGCTAGAAAAGCTTTATTAAAAATCAAAACTGCTGTTAAAGCATAATTATTAATCTGGAAAGGAGGAAATAAGAATGCCTAAAGTTGCATTATTCAACCAAGACGGTACGCAAGCTGGAGATATCGAATTAAACGAATCAGTATTTGGTATCGAGCCTAACAAACATGTTTTATTCGAAGCAGTTGTTATGCAAAGAGCTTCTTTACGTCAAGGAACTCATAAAACTAAAATTCGTTCTGAGGTTGCTGGTGGTGGACGTAAGCCATGGCGCCAAAAAGGTACAGGACGTGCACGTCAAGGATCTATCAGATCTCCACAATGGCGTGGTGGTGGAACAGTATTTGGACCAGTTCCACGTAGCTACAGCTACAAATTACCTAAAAAAGTTCGTAGATTAGCAATTAAATCTGCATTATCTACTAAAGTATTAGAAGAAAATATTTTAGTATTACAAAACCTTGCTTTTGATGCGCCTAAAACAAAAGATTTCAAAGCGGTACTAGGTGGCCTTTCTATTGAGAAGAAAGCATTAATCGTTACTGCTGACCTTGATGAGAACGTAGCATTATCTGCTCGTAACATCCCGGGGGTAACAGTTGTTACAGCTACTGGAATTACAGTTTTAGATGTTTTAAACCATGATAAATTAATCATGACAAAAGCAGCGGTTGAAAAAGTAGAGGAGGTGCTTGCATAATGGATGCACGCGATACGATTAAGCGCCCCGTTATCACTGAACGTTCTACTGATTTAATGGTTGATAAAAAATACACGTTTGAAGTTGATGTAAGAGCTAATAAAACTCAAGTTAAAGATGCTGTTGAAGAAATCTTTGGCGTAAAAGTTGAAAAAGTTAACATCATGAACTATAAAGGTAAATTCAAACGCATGGGACGTTTCGGAGGATACACAAACAAACGTCGTAAGGCAATTGTTAAATTAACAGCTGACAGCAAAGAAATCGAATTCTTTGAAGCTTAATAATAATATTTAGAAGAGGAGGGAACACAAATGGCGATTAAAAAATACAAACCTACCTCCAATGGTCGACGTAACATGACGTCTTCAGACTTTAGTGAAATCACTACAAGTACTCCTGAGAAGTCATTGCTTGCTCCTTTACACAGAAAAGGCGGCCGTAATAACCAAGGTAAGTTAACTGTTCGTCATCAAGGTGGAGGTCATAAGCGTCAATATCGTGTAATCGATTTTAAACGTGACAAAGATGGCATTCCAGGACGCGTTGCTACAATCGAGTATGATCCAAACAGATCTGCTAACATCGCGTTAATCAATTATGTAGACGGTGAGAAACGCTACATTCTTGCACCGAAAAATTTAGAAGTTGGATTAGAAGTTATGTCAGGACCAGAGGCAGATATCAAGCCAGGTAATGCATTACCACTTGCTAACATTCCAGTTGGTACAGTAATCCACAACATCGAATTAAAACCAGGTAAAGGTGGACAATTAGTTCGCTCTGCTGGAACAAGCGCTCAAGTGCTTGGTAAAGAAGGAAAATACGTACTTGTACGTTTGAATTCTGGTGAAGTTCGTTTAATTCTTGCTACTTGCCGTGCTTCAATCGGTCAAGTTGGTAATGAACAACACGAATTAATCAACATTGGTAAAGCAGGTCGTAATCGTTGGTTAGGTAAACGTCCAACTGTACGTGGATCTGTAATGAACCCTAACGACCATCCACACGGTGGTGGTGAAGGACGCGCTCCAATCGGACGTAAATCACCAATGTCTCCATGGGGTAAACCAACACTTGGTTACAAAACGCGTAGCAAGAAAAATAAATCTGATAAATTTATTGTACGTAGCCGTAAAAAATAACGGGGTTGAACTACGGTTCAATGATAGAACCGTAGAACAATCACGAAGGGAGGTTCCATTATGGGTCGCAGCTTAAAAAAAGGACCTTTTGTTGATGATCATTTACTGACAAAGATCGAAAAATTAAGTGATAGTGATAAGAAACAAGTTGTTAAAACTTGGTCTCGTCGTTCTACGATCTTCCCACAATTCATCGGTCAAACAATCGCTGTTTATGATGGTCGTAAACATGTTCCAGTTTATGTTACTGAAGACATGGTAGGTCACAAACTTGGAGAATTTGCTCCAACTCGTACTTACAAAGGTCATGCAAGTGACGATAAGAAAACAAGACGTTAATGAGAGGAGGGCATTCCAATGCAAGCAAAAGCTGTTGCAAATACAGTTCGTATTGCTCCTCGTAAAGCTCGTTTAGTCGTAGATTTAATTCGAGGAAAGCAAGTTGGTGAAGCGGTAGCTATTTTGAAGTTAACTCCAAAAGCAGCTTCTCCAATCGTAGAGAAAGTTTTAAAATCTGCTGTTGCTAACGCAGAGCATAACTACGAAATGGATATTAACAACCTAGTGGTTGAGCAAGCATACGTTAATGAAGGACCAACTCTAAAGAGATTCCGTCCACGTGCACAAGGTCGTGCAAGCCAAATCAACAAACGTACTAGCCACATCACTATCGTTTTATCAGAAAAGAAGGAGGGGTAATTAGTGGGTCAAAAAGTAAATCCAGTCGGTTTACGTGTTGGGATCATTCGTGACTGGGAATCTAAATGGTTCGCAGGTAAAGACTATGCTGATCTTTTACACGAAGACCTAAAGGTACGTGAGTATATTACAAAACGCCTAAGCGATGCTTCTGTTTCTAAAGTAGAAATTGAGCGTGCTGCTAACCGCTTAAATGTTACTATCCACACTGCTAAACCCGGTATGGTTATTGGTAAAGGTGGTACAGAAGTTGAAGCTTTACGTAAAGCTCTTAACTCACTTACTAGCAAACGTGTACACATCAATATCTTAGAAATCAAAAGAGCAGACATGGATGCAAAACTAGTTGCTGAGAACATTGCTCGTCAATTAGAAAACCGTGTATCTTTCCGTCGTGCTCAAAAACAAGCTATCCAACGCTCAATGCGTGCTGGCGCTAAAGGTATCAAAACAATGGTATCAGGTCGTTTAGGCGGAGCAGATATCGCACGTTCAGAGTCTTATAGCGAAGGAACTGTTCCATTGCACACTCTACGCGCAGATATCGATTATGCTACTGCAGAAGCTGATACAACTTATGGAAAACTAGGTGTAAAAGTTTGGATCTATCGTGGAGAGATCCTTCCAACGAAGAAGAAAACTGAGGAAGGAGGCAAATAATATGTTACTACCTAAACGTGTAAAATATCGCCGTGTACATCGTGGTAAAATGCGTGGTCAAGCAAAAGGTGGTACAGAAGTAGCATTCGGTGAATATGGTTTACAATCTTTAGAAGCTTCTTGGATTACAAACCGTCAAATCGAGTCTGCTCGTATTGCAATGACACGTTATATGAAACGTGGCGGTAAAGTTTGGATTAAAATTTTCCCACATAAGCCTTACACTGCTAAGCCTCTAGAAGTCCGAATGGGTTCCGGTAAGGGTGCTCCTGAAGGTTGGGTAGCGGTAGTTAAGCCTGGAAAAATTATGTTCGAAGTAGCAGGTGTATCTGAAGAGATCGCTCGTGAAGCACTTCGTCTTGCAGCGCACAAACTTCCTGTTAAATGTAAGTTTGTAAAACGTGAAGAAATTGGTGGTGAAACTAATGAAAGCTAATGAAATTCGTGACCTTACCACTGCTGAAATTGAACAAAAAGTTAAATCCTTAAAAGAAGAGCTTTTCAACCTTCGCTTTCAATTAGCGACTGGACAACTTGAAAATACAGCTCGCATTCGTGAAGTACGCAAAGCGATCGCTCGAATGAAAACTGTCATTCGTGAGAGAGAAATCGGCGTCAATAATCGATAAGTTGAGAGGAGGTTCGTAGAATGAGCGAACGCAATCAACGCAAAGTCTATACTGGTCGTGTTGTATCTGATAAAATGGATAAAACCATTTCAGTTGTTGTTGAAACATACAAAAAACACCCATTATACGGCAAACGCGTGAAATACTCTAAGAAGTATAAAGCTCATGATGAGCAAAACACAGCAAAAATCGGCGATATCGTACGTATTATGGAAACTCGCCCATTATCAGCTACAAAACGTTTCCGTCTTGTAGAAGTAGTAGAAAAAGCAGTTATTATATAATTGTTCGGAATTAAGCATCCCGAAGGGAGGTTACACACATGATTCAACAAGAATCACGTTTGAAAGTTGCTGACAACTCTGGTGCTCGTGAAGTACTTACTATTAAAGTTCTTGGTGGTTCAGGACGTAAAACTGCAAACATCGGTGATATCATCGTCGTTACTGTGAAACAAGCAACACCAGGTGGCGTTGTTAAAAAAGGTGACGTAGTTAAAGCAGTAGTCGTTAGAACTAAAAGTGGTGTTCGTCGTGCTGACGGTACTTACATTCGTTTCGATGAAAACGCATGTGTAATTATCCGTGATGATAAGAGTCCACGTGGAACACGTATCTTTGGACCAGTTGCACGCGAACTTCGCGACAATAACTTTATGAAGATTGTATCATTAGCTCCAGAAGTACTATAATATAAATTTTAATTGCCTTTAAGGAGGTGCGAAAAGATGCATGTTAAAAAAGGTGACAAAGTAATGGTCATCTCTGGTAAGGATAAAGGCAAAACAGGTGTTGTTCTTGCTGCTTTCCCTAAAAAAGATCGTGTGATCGTTGAAGGGATTAATATTGTTAAGAAGCACTCTAAGCCATCCCAATTGAATCCACAAGGTGGAATCAATGACCAGGAAGCTGCTATTCATGTATCCAACGTTATGCCTATCGACCCTAAAACTGGTGAACCTACTCGTGTAGGATCTAAAACGGTTGATGGTAAAAAAGTACGCGTAGCGAAAAAATCCGGTGAAATTCTAGATAAATAGTTCAAATGAAGAAGGGAGGTACAATGAATGAACCGCCTAAAAGAAAAATTTGTTAAAGAAACTACTCCTGCTCTTATGAGCAAGTTCAATTATAAATCAGTGATGGAAGTTCCAAAACTGGAAAAAATCGTTGTTAACATGGGTGTCGGTGATGCTGTAGCAAATGCTAAAGCATTAGACGTTGCTGTTGAAGAATTAGCACAAATTACTGGTCAAAAGCCATTAATCACTCGTGCGAAAAAATCAATTGCAGGTTTCCGTCTACGTGAAGGAATGCCAATCGGAGCAAAAGTTACTCTTCGTGGAGAACGCATGTATCAATTCCTTGATAAACTTGTATCTGTTTCTCTTCCACGTGTACGTGACTTCCGTGGTGTATCTAAAAAATCATTTGACGGTCGCGGTAACTACACTTTAGGTGTTAAAGAACAATTAATTTTCCCTGAAATTGATTACGATAAAGTAAACAAAGTAAGAGGAATGGACATTGTTATCGTTACAACTGCAAAAACAGATGAAGAAGCTCGTGAACTGTTAACTCAATTTGGAATGCCGTTCCAAAAGTAATCTCTAATTAGGAGGCGAAGATGTGGCTAAGAAGTCAATGATTGCGAAACAAAAACGCACGCCTAAATATAAAGTACAAGAATACACACGTTGCGAACGTTGTGGTCGTCCACATTCTGTGTACCGTAAATTTAAGCTTTGCCGTATTTGTTTCCGCGAATTAGCGTATAAGGGACAAATTCCTGGTGTGAAAAAAGCTAGCTGGTAAAACCCGATATTGGGAAGGAGGTAAATACAAATGGTTATGACAGATCCAATTGCAGATTTGCTTACAAGAATCCGTAATGCGAATATGGTTCGTCACGAAAAATTAGAAGTTCCTGCTTCTAACATCAAAAAAGAGATCGCTGAAATCTTAAAGCGTGAAGGTTTTGTACGTGATGTAGAATATATCGAAGACAACAAACAAGGTATTATCCGCATTTTCTTAAAATACGGTTCAAGCAACGAGCGTGTAATTACTGGACTTAAAAGAATTAGTAAACCTGGTCTTCGTGTTTATGCGAAAGCAACAGAAGTACCTCGTGTATTAAACGGTCTTGGAATTGCATTAGTTTCTACTTCTCAAGGAGTACTTACTGATAAAGAAGCTCGTGCGAAACAAGTTGGCGGAGAAGTATTAGCATACGTTTGGTAATAATAGGTTTAATGAATGGAGGTGCAACTAAATGTCTCGTGTAGGTAAAAAACCAATCGAAGTACCAGCAGGCGTTACAGTTACTATTGATAAAAGTACTGTAACGGTGAAAGGTCCTAAAGGTGAATTAACTCGTACTTTTAATTCTGATATTGCGATCAGCTTAGAAGAAAACGTGATTAATGTAACTCGTCCTTCTGATGCGAAGGAACATCGTGCATTACATGGAACAACTCGCGCATTGTTAGCAAACATGGTTGAGGGTGTTTCAAAAGGCTTTGAGAGAGGTCTTGAATTAATCGGTGTCGGTTACCGTGCTCAAAAACAAGGAAGCAAGCTTGTATTGAACGTAGGTTACTCTCATCCAGTAGAAATTGAACCAGAAGCTGGTATTGAAATCGAAGTACCATCTGCTACGAAAGTAGTTGTTAAAGGAACTAATAAAGAGCGTGTTGGAGCACTTGCTGCTAACATTCGCGACGTTCGCCCACCAGAACCTTATAAAGGGAAAGGTATCCGTTATGAAGGCGAATATGTACGTAGAAAAGAAGGTAAAACTGGTAAGTAATGCCGCATAGGTAAACGAAAGGAGTGACCTAAATGATTACGAAGGCTGATAAAAATCAAGTCCGTAGAAAAAGACACGCACGTGTGCGTTCTAAACTTAGCGGAACTGAAGCTCGTCCTCGTTTAAATGTGTTCCGTTCAAACAAACACATTTACGCTCAATTAATTGATGATGTTAACGGTGTAACAATCGCAAGTGCATCTTCATTAGATAAAGAGCTTAACCTTGAATCTACTGGTAATTTTGAAGCTGCAGTTAAGATCGGTGAATTAGTAGCTAAACGTGCTGTAGAAAAAGGAATTAAATCAGTAGTATTTGACCGCGGAGGATATTTATATCATGGTCGCGTAAAAGCTTTAGCTGATGCTGCTCGTGAGAACGGCCTAGAATTTTAATAGACAAAGGAGGGACATAAAAAGATGCGTCGTATTGATCCAAACAAACTTGAACTTGAAGAACGCGTAGTTACAGTTAACCGTGTAGCGAAAGTTGTTAAAGGTGGACGTCGTTTTCGTTTCTCTGCTCTAGTAGTAGTTGGGGACAAAAATGGTAACGTTGGTTTTGGTACTGGTAAAGCACAAGAAGTACCAGATGCAATTCGCAAAGCGGTTGAAGATGCGAAGAAAAATCTTATTGAAGTACCAATGGTTGGTACAACAATTCCACACGAAATTATCGGACATTTCGGAGCTGGTGAAATCCTATTGAAGCCTGCTTCAGAAGGTACTGGGGTTATCGCTGGTGGTCCAGTACGTGCTGTGCTTGAATTAGCTGGTGTAGCTGATATCTTATCTAAGTCATTAGGTACAAACACACCAATTAACATGGTTCGTGCTACTTTAGACGGTTTAAAACAATTAAAACGTGCTGAAGACGTAGCAAAGTTACGTGGAAAATCAGTAGAAGAACTGTTAGGATAAGGAGGGAAATTAAATGGCAAACAATCTGGAAATTACCCTCACTAGAAGCGTAATTGGTCGTCCGCAAGACCAACGCGAAACAGTTAAAGCTTTAGGATTACGTAAGGTAAATCAAACAGTTGTTCAACAAGATAATGCTGCTATTCGCGGTATGATCAATAAAGTATCACATCTTGTAACTGTAAAAGAAAACTAAAAATCATTCTTCTTCAATAAGGAGGTGCCAAGATGAAACTTCATGAATTAAAACCTGCAGAAGGTTCACGTCAAGAACGTAAACGCAAAGGGCGCGGTATCGGTTCAGGTAATGGTAAAACTGCTGGTAAAGGTCATAAAGGTCAAAACGCACGTTCAGGCGGGGGTGTAAGACCTGGATTCGAAGGTGGTCAAACTCCTTTATTCCGTCGTTTACCAAAACGTGGTTTTACTAATATCAACCGTAAAGAATACGCTATTGTTAATTTAGACACTCTAAATCGTTTTGAAGATGGAACTGAAGTAACTCCAGAACTTCTTATCGAAACAGGAGTTGTTAGTAACGAAAAAGCAGGAATTAAGATTCTTGCAAAAGGCAACGTAGAGAAAAAGCTTACTGTTAAAGCTCATAAATTCTCCTCTGCTGCTAAGGAAGCTATTGAAGCTGCCGGCGGTCAAACAGAGGTGATCTGATGTTTCAGACAATCTCCAATTTTATGCGCGTGGGTGAAATAAGACGAAAAATCATATTCACCCTATTAATGTTGATTATATTTCGCATTGGTACTTTTATTCCAGTACCATATGTGAATTCAGACTTCTTAAAAGCACAAGATGCTTTTAGTGCCTTCGGAATTTTAAATACTTTCGGTGGTGGGGCACTACAAAACTTTTCTATTCTTGCAATGGGGATCATGCCATATATTACAGCATCCATTATTGTAAGCTTATTGCAAATGGATGTTGTACCAAAATTTACGGAATGGTCAAAACAGGGTGAGGCTGGACGAAGAAAGTTAACGCAGTTTACGCGTTACTTCACAATTGTTCTAGCTCTTATCCAAGGTTTTGGTATGTCTTACGGTTTTAATAATCTAGCAGGTGGTTCGCTGATTACAAAACCTGGATTTTCGTCATACTTAGTAATTTCTATTGTATTAACAGCTGGTACAGCCTTTTTAATGTGGTTAGGAGAACTAATTACTTCTAAAGGCGTTGGTAATGGAATTTCTATTATCATTTTTGCTGGTATTGCTGCAGGAATTCCATCTATGGCTAATCAAATCTATGCTCAGCAGTTTGACAACCCAGGTGATCAATTATTCCTAAATATTGTTAAGTTAGCTTTAATTATTTTAGCTGTCATTGCAATTGTAGTTGGAGTAATTTTCATCCAGCAAGCTCTTAGAAAAATACCTATTCAATATGCAAAAAGAATGGTAAACGGAAATAGTAGCACAGGTGGTCAGTCAACACATTTGCCGTTGAAAGTAAACTCTGCTGGTGTTATTCCTGTTATCTTTGCAGTTTCCTTCTTGGTAACACCAAGAACAATTGCATCTTTCTTTCCGCAAAATGACGTTACTTCCTGGATTCAAAGAGTATTTGATTATACTCATCCAATAGGAATGATTATATATACTGTATTAATCTTTGCGTTTACTTATTTCTATGCTTTCATTCAAGTGAATCCAGAACAAGTTTCTGAAAACCTGAAAAAACAAGGTGGATATATTCCTGGTATTCGACCTGGTAAAAGTACGCAAGATTATTTGTCACGTGTTCTATCTCGTTTAACTCTAGTTGGAGCTCTATTCTTAGCCATTATTGCTATACTTCCTGTATTTTTCATTAATATTGCAGGGCTTCCACAATCTGCACAGATTGGCGGAACTAGTATCATAATCGTGGTTGGGGTTGCGTTGGAAACAATGAAACAATTAGAGTCGCAATTAGTTAAACGACACTATAAAGGTTTTATTAAATAGTATAATTTAGGGGACATATGTCCCTTGAATTTTATGTAAGAGAACTTGAGGGGGAATACGCATGAATTTAGTCTTAATGGGGCTCCCTGGCGCAGGTAAAGGTACACAAGCTGAGAAGATTGTCGAAAAATACGACATCCCTCATATCTCAACTGGCGACATGTTCCGTGCGGCTATGAAAGACGAAACAGAACTTGGACTAAAGGCAAAATCTTTTATGGATAAAGGTGAATTAGTACCAGATGAAGTTACAATTGGTATTGTTCGCGAAAGACTTAGTAAGGATGACTGTGAAAAAGGCTTTCTTTTAGATGGTTTTCCTCGTACTGTTCCTCAAGCTGAAGCTTTAGAAAATATTTTGTCTGATTTAAATAAGAAATTAGACTTTTGTATCAATGTTCAAGTAGATCAAGAGATATTAATGGAGCGTTTAACAGGCCGACGTATTTGTAAAAATTGCGGCGCAACATATCATTTAGTATTTAATCCGCCATCCAAGCCAGATACATGTGATCGATGTGGAGGCGAGTTATATCAACGTGCTGATGATAATGAAGCTACTGTAAAAAACCGCTTAGAAGTAAATATTAAGCAATCTCAACCATTACTTGATTTCTATGAGTCAAAAGGATATCTTCGTAATATTAATGGTCAACAAGATATTAATAAAGTCTTCTTAGATCTTGACGAACTATTAAGTACTTTAAAATAAGAGTAACTTTTGCTTTGACTAATCTGTTATCTAGCATGGAAATGAATCAGAGATAATAAATAGAAGAATTGGGATGAAATGGCTGAGGAGTTTATTCCTAAACATGATGCATTTCCTTTTTTCAAAAGGTATAATAATTTCCATGGTTATATCTGTAACAAAAAAAGCATAACCGTGTTATTTTGACATGTTTATCTTCGTTAAAAGATTAATCAATTTAGATAATTGGTGCAGAGTATTTTGGATTTCATGGTAACTCCGCTTGAATTGCTTTTTTATCTAGTAGTGAAGAAGGTAATGTAACTATTATTCTTTCTATTATGACGATTGGTATTAGAACAGGTGTGCAGTTGTCGAACACTCTACGAAATCCTGGAAATACGAAATCTATGTGGCTTTTCAAGTAAAACCGAGTATGTTGTGGAAGTTTTAAGGCTAGACTCTTGAAAGATGACGATTTTTCTTGAAACAAGTCATATAATTACATGCTTACTTCGATACGATAAGACACAGGCTGTTGATAGAATATTCGTAATCAGAGGAAAGATCATTTCTTTCTTAAATTGAATGATCTAGCAATGCTAAGTTTAGTTGGTAGCATTAAACCTTTTCCTATTTCTTTTCCTATTATTATATTTTTTATAATAATAGCGGACGAAGTACCTTCTCTTATGGTATAATCAATTAGTTGCAGTTAAATGCAGTTTTATTATATTATAGGAGCAGTTCAGAGTAGTTTAATGTACACCGATCGTGTGACAAGAAGAGCTACACTTTGCTATATTAGTTAAGATGGATCTCGTATTTTTTATGGAAAGGAGAGATATTCGATGGCTAAAGACGATGTAATCGAAATTGAAGGCACAATCACTGAAACTTTGCCGAACGCCATGTTTAAGGTAGAATTAGAAAATGGTCATACTGTATTGGCTCACGTTTCTGGTAAAATTCGCATGCATTTCATCCGTATTTTACCTGGTGATAAAGTAACGGTTGAGTTATCTCCATATGACTTAACTCGCGGAAGAATTACTTACCGCTTTAAATAATCTGATTGCACTCCGTACTATCAAGGAGGTTAGGATAATGAAAGTTAGACCATCTGTTAAACCAATCTGCGAAAAATGTAAAGTTATCCGCAGACGTGGTAAAGTTATGGTTATCTGTGAAAACCCTAAACACAAACAAAAACAAGGTTAATAACAAGGAGGTGCGCATATAGATGGCACGTATTGCTGGTGTGGATATTCCACGTGAAAAACGTGTAGTAATATCTTTAACATACATTTACGGTATTGGAAAAAATACTGCACAAAAAGTATTGGCAGAAGCTGGTGTTTCTGAAGATACACGCGTTCGTGATTTAACGGAAGATGAATTAAACAAAATCCGTGATATCATCGACGGTTTAAAAGTAGAAGGGGATCTTCGTCGTGAGATTTCTTTAAATATCAAACGTCTAATGGAAATTGGTTGCTACCGTGGCCTTCGTCACCGTCGTGGTTTACCAGTTCGTGGACAAAACACGAAAAACAACGCTCGTACTCGCAAAGGTCCTCGTAAGACTGTAGCTAATAAGAAAAAATAATCGGTAAAGGAGGTACAATATAATGGCACGTAAAACTAATACACGTAAACGTCGTGTTAAAAAGAATATTGAGTCTGGTGTTGCTCATATTCGTTCTACTTTCAACAATACTATCGTAACAATTACAGACGTTCATGGAAATGCTCTTTCTTGGTCAAGCGCAGGTGCACTTGGATTCAGAGGTTCTCGTAAATCTACTCCATTCGCTGCTCAAATGGCTGCAGAAACAGCTGCGAAAGCTTCTATGGAACATGGTATGAAAACTTTAGAAGTAACAGTTAAAGGACCAGGTGCAGGTCGTGAAGCTGCAATTCGTGCTCTTCAAGCTGCAGGACTAGAAGTTACAGCAATTAGAGATGTAACTCCAGTTCCTCATAACGGTTGCCGACCACCTAAACGTCGCCGAGTTTAATTTTTCTGTATAAATTTTGTATCCTTGTCTATAATGGGATATGACTAAAACTTTTAGAACCCGTACAGATTTATTAACTAACCCAGTTGTTGTGCACAAGCGGGAACGTAAACATGGGGAATTTCGGTAAACCTTACCGAGGTTTCGACGTTTTGAAGGAGGGTATATCTTGATGATCGAAATAGAAAAACCAAAAATCGAAACGGTTGAGATCAACGATGATGCCAAGTATGGTAAATTCGTCGTAGAGCCACTTGAGCGTGGATATGGTACTACTTTGGGTAACTCCTTACGTCGTATTCTACTATCCTCACTGCCAGGTGCCGCTGTCACATCCATTCAAATTGATGGGGTACTTCATGAGTTCTCAACAATTGAAGGCGTCGTAGAAGATGTTACAGCTATCATATTAAATATCAAAAAACTAGCATTGAAAATATACTCTGATGATGAAAAGACTTTAGAGATTGATATGCAAGGTGCAGGGGTAGTTACAGCAGCAGATATTACACATGATAGTGATGTAGAGATCTTAAATCCAGATCTTCATATCGCAACTTTAGGTAGTAACGGTAATTTCCGCATGCGTTTAACTGCAAAGCGTGGTCGTGGATACACTCCAGCTGAGCAAAATAAACGTGAAGATCAACCTATTGGTGTAATTCCTATTGACTCTATCTTTACACCAGTATCTCGTGTTTCTTATCAAGTAGAGAATACTCGTGTTGGTCAATTGACTAATTATGATAAGTTAACTTTTGACGTGTGGACTGACGGTAGTACTGGTCCTCAAGATGCTATTGCACTTGGTGCAAAGATTTTAACTGAGCATTTGAATATCTTTGTTGGATTAACTGACGAAGCACAAAATGCTGAGATAATGGTAGAAAAAGAAGAAGATCAAAAAGAAAAAGTACTTGAGATGACAATCGAAGAATTAGATCTTTCTGTTCGTTCTTATAACTGCTTAAAACGTGCTGGTATTAATACCGTACAGGAATTAGCAAATAAGACAGAAGAAGATATGATGAAAGTTCGAAACTTAGGTAGAAAATCTCTAGAAGAAGTAAAACATAAATTAGAAGAGCTTGGATTAGGTTTAAGAAAAGACGACTGATAAGTCTCTTGACTTTGTCTATAAAGCTTGTACTTTAACAAAAGGAGGGAATCTCACATGGGTTACAGAAAGTTAGGACGCACAAGCGCACAACGTAAAGCTATGTTACGTGACTTAACTACAGACTTAATCATCAATGAGCGTATTGAAACAACTGAAGCTCGTGCAAAAGAACTTCGTTCTGTTGTAGAAAAAATGATTACACTTGGTAAACGTGGAGATCTACATGCACGTCGTCAAGCAGCTGCTTATGTACGTCATGAAGTTGCTAACGCTGAAACAAACCAAGATGCTGTTCAAAAATTGTTCAGTGATGTTGCTGCTCGTTATACTGATCGTCAAGGTGGTTACACTCGTATTATGAAAATGGGACCTCGTCGTGGAGACGGAGCACCTATGGTAATTATCGAGTTAGTGTAATAGGATTTTCAAAGAAACTTAGGGTGCGGGACAGTTTATATTGTTATGAAACTTGTTCAAGTACCCTTTTTCTTTAATCCTCGCTTTTTTTGATCAAGCCAATATAGAGTGTTACGATGAGCATTTGTCTTCATTAAATGACTCGTCTAGCTCGTGCACCTCTTCTTCGATTTTAATTGTATGAATGAGGTGCGGGCTTTTTTCATGTTTCATTAGGACTGTAGGGTGCTAAGAAGTGGAATACCATAAGATATATTTTAACAAGCATAGAAATAGGATATCAAAGATTATATAAATAATCTTATGTTAAACCAATTCAAAGCTCGCCCAATTGGCGAGTTTATTTTTTTATCTTGGATTAAGTGCAAGTAAAGCCCCACTTGAAAATTTAGAGTAGAAATGAGAAATTAGGTGAAGAGAACTAATTTACTTAAAGGCAATTGATTCTATTTATAATTTTCGGGAGTTCTTAATCCATTAATTGAAGATTCACGTTATCCATAATAGGATATGTTTAAAAAAGTCGTATGTAATATACAATCGACAATATCTAGTAAGTAAATGGTGGGAATGTAATGAACCAAAAGATTTTAGTAAAGGTAGAAGATGTATCCTTTAAATATGAGGAGCAATTAGAAAATGCCCTAAATCATGTTTCTTTTCATGTGAACGCAGGTGAATGGGTTGCTATAGTTGGACACAATGGATCAGGTAAATCTACGCTAGCTAAGTTATTAAATGGATTACAATTCTCCAATGAAGGTTCTATTATAATAGATGGTATTCCAATAACGGAGGATTCTGTGTGGGATATAAGGAAAAAGGTTGGAATGGTATTCCAGAATCCTGATAACCAGTTTGTTGGTACAACTGTTAAGGATGATGTGGCTTTTGGTTTAGAAAATAACGCCGTTCCTAGGAGTGAGATGGTAACAAGAGTGGAGCGTTCTTTAGAAAAAGTAAAGATGTTATCTTTTCTTGATCAAGAGCCGCACCATCTGTCTGGTGGACAAAAACAGAGAGTCGCTATAGCGGGAATTATTGCATTAAAACCTGAAATTATCATATTAGATGAGGCAACCTCCATGCTTGATCCACAAGGCAGAGAAGAAGTTTTTGAAATTATGAGAGAGCTGCAAAAGGAAAATATGACGATTATCTCGATTACACATGATTTAGATGAGGCTGCTAAAGCAGATCGGATTATAGTGATGAATAAAGGTGAAGTATATAAAGAGGGAACACCTAAAGAAATATTTAAGCTTCAAAAGGAACTTGTTGAAATTGGATTGGATATCCCTTTTACTATTAAAATGAGAGAAAGTCTAATCAATAAAGGCATTTCATTAGAAGAAGTATATTTAACAGAAGAAGAGTTGGTGACAGGTATATGGACATCTCACTTCAAAAAGTAGAGTATCGTTACCAGGAAAATTCGCCGTTTGAGCGATTGGCAATAGAGGATGTAAGTTTTGATATTCCATCAGGGAGCTATGTTGCAATTATCGGGCATACTGGTTCTGGAAAGTCGACCATTTTACAGCATCTTAATGCCCTTATAACTCCATCTCAAGGAAAAGTTGTAATAGGCGACCGAATAATTGAAGGTGGACAAAAGCATAAGAACTTGCGTAGTATTCGCCAGAAAGTAGGAATTGTTTTTCAATTTCCGGAGCAGCAGTTATTTGAAGAAACGGTGGAGAAAGATATTTGCTTTGGCCCACTTAATTTTGGGATATCGGAGTCGGAGGCAAAGGAAAGAGCCGAAAGGGCATTGCGTGAAGTGGGATTATCAGAAGAGTTTCTTGTGAAGTCTCCATTTGATTTGTCAGGTGGCCAGATGAGAAGAGTTGCCATTGCAGGTGTATTAGCAATGGAACCGGATGTGCTAGTTTTGGACGAGCCAACTGCTGGTTTAGATCCAAGGGGCAGACGAGAAATTATGGATATGTTTTATGGACTTCATAAAGAGCGGAATTTAACGACTATTTTAGTAACGCATAGTATGGAGGACGCAGCTCATTATGCTGATCAAATAGTCATTATGAATAAAGGGAAAGTACATCGTCAAGGGACACCAATAGAGATTTTTAAGAATGCAGAAGATTTGGCAGCAATTGGCTTAAATGTACCAGAAGTGGTGCGTTTCCAGAGGAAGATAGAAGCAAAATTGGGAATGAAGATGGAGCACGTCCACTTAAATATGGAAGACTTTACGAATGAATTAGCAGTGTATCTAAAGAAGAAGGTAGGTAGTAGTTAATGGGGAAAATGATTATAGGGCGTTTTATTCCCGTTGATTCTATATTGCACAGAATGGATCCCCGTTCTAAATTGCTGCTTGTTTTTCTTTTTATTTGTGTTGTATTTTTGGCTAATAATATTTGGAGCTATTCTCTGCTAATTATATATGTGGCTACTTTAGTAGCTATTTCTAATGTGCCAATAAAGTATATTTATTTGGGGTTAAGACCAATTTTTTGGTTAATTATCTTTACGTTTATTTTGCATATCTTTTTTACGAAAAATGGAGAACTATTGTTTGAATGGGGCTGGATTAAGATTTATGAGGAAGGCATAAGGATGGGGATTCTTATTTCGATTCGGTTCTTCTTGCTTATAATCATGACATCCTTGCTTACGTTAACGACGACACCAATTGAATTAACCGATGCAATTGAAACATTGTTAGGCCCATTAAAAAAAGTGAAGTTTCCTGTTTATGAATTGGCACTTATGATGTCTATCTCGCTTCGTTTCATTCCCACTTTAATGGATGAAACAGAGAAGATTATGAAGGCTCAGATGGCGAGAGGGGTTGAGTTCTCCAGTGGTTCGATTAAAAGCCGTGTACAAGCAATAATTCCGTTATTGATTCCTTTATTTGTTAACTCCTTTAAACGGGCTGAGGAGCTTGCTATTGCGATGGAGGCACGTGGCTATCAAGGTGGAGAAGGAAGAACAAAATACCGTCAATTAGTATGGAGTTCCATCGATACAATAATGATTATTATTTTGATACTAGTAACAGCTATGCTGTTTGTGTTAAGAACATAATGGAGAAAAGAATGCAAAGATATAAATGTACACTTAGCTATGATGGTTCGAATTATAGTGGTTTTCAAATTCAGCCAAAGGATCGAACAGTACAAGGCGAAATCGAAAAGGCCTTAAGAAAGCTTCATAAAGGGGGAGAGGTAAAGATTCAAGCTTCTGGCAGAACAGATGCTGGTGTTCATGCAAAGGGACAAGTCATTCATTTTGATAGCTCTCTTGATATTCCAGCAGAAAAATGGCCGATTGCATTGAATACTTTATTACCCCATGATATCGTGGTTGCAGATGTGGAGATTGTGTCAGCATCCTTCCATGCCAGATATAATGTAACAGCGAAGGAATACCGCTATTTTATTCAATTAGGAGAGCGGAGAGATCCTTTTAAGCGAAATTATGCTTATTATTACCCATATGCCCTAAATGTGGAAGCGATGAGGGAAGCACTTAGCTATTTTATTGGAGAATATGATTTTACTAGTTTTTGCTCTGCTAAAACAGACAAAGAAAGAAAAGTAAGAACCATTACCGCGGTAAAGCTAACAGAGGAAGAGAATATGCTGATTTTTTCTTTCCAAGGGAATGGATTCCTTTATAATATGGTGCGGATTATGGTTGGAACATTACTAGATGTCGGAAGAGGGAAGAAATTACCACAGGATATTCCGATGATTATTGAGAAAAAGGATAGAAAAGCAGCAGGAAAAACGGCTTCTGCTAATGGATTGTATCTATGGAAAGTATTATATTAAAATCGGCTGCTGGTAATCTCAACAAACTTTACGAAAACAGCCACAATAAAAGAAATTATGATTTTTTTCTCATAACAACTAAACCTGGTGTAACATTCCCTTGACATATACTAGTCTAGGATATATCATAATATGGTATGTATTTTAATCCCACATTAAGCCCCGGAACTTAATTGTGTGAACATATAGACGTAAGAACAAAACATTCGTAATTTAAAACAAATTATAATTAAACATTTCAGGAGGGAAACTCATGCGTACAACGTTTATGGCTAATTCAAACACTGTTGATCGTAAATGGTACGTGATTGATGCTGAAGGCAAAACTTTAGGTCGTCTTGCTAGTGAAGTAGCATCAATTCTACGTGGTAAACATAAACCAACTTTCACACCTCATGTGGATACTGGTGATCATGTAATTCTTTTAAATGCTTCAAAAATTGAATTGACTGGTAAAAAATTAACTGACAAAATTTACTACCGTCACTCTATGCACCCAGGTGGATTAAAACAAAGAACAGCTTTAGAAATGCGTACTAACTATCCAGAGCAAATGTTAGAACTTGCAATCAAAGGTATGCTTCCAAAGAATTCTCTTGGTCGTCAAATGTATAGAAAATTACACGTATATGCTGGTAGCGAACATCCGCACCAAGCTCAACAACCAGAAGTTTACGAACTTCGTGGATAATTAATAAAGGGAGGTAAAACAAATGGCACAGGTTCAATATATCGGTACTGGTCGTCGTAAAAGCTCTGTTGCTCGTGTACGTTTAGTTCCAGGTGACGGACAAATCATCATCAATGGTCGTGAAATCGAAAGTTATATCCCGTTTGCAGCTTTACGTGAAGTTGTTAAACAACCATTAGTAGCTACTGAAACTACTGGAAGCTACAATATTTTAGTAAATGTTAACGGTGGAGGTTATACTGGTCAAGCTGGCGCTATCCGTCATGGTATCGCTCGTGCTTTACTTCAAGTAGATCCTGAATACCGTCCAACATTAAAACGTGCAGGATTATTAACTCGTGACGCTCGTATGAAAGAACGTAAAAAATACGGTCTTAAAGGCGCTCGTCGTGCACCTCAGTTCTCAAAACGTTAATTTTGGGTTCTGTTCTCAAAAGGCTCTTTCCACTTATGTGGAGAGGGTCTTTTTTTATACAAAAGTATGTAGGGTAATCAAAACTCTAAAAGCAATAATGGAATTTTCCGTGGAAAATATTTGGATTTTTGAAAAAAATGAAGTGATTATGTTAATATCAAATTATAAAACAATAGGAGGAATCGATATGTCAAAAATATACCTAGTATTTTCGAAACAAGAAGGAGGAGTGAACAGTTGACGTTCCGTAGGGGACGATAACAAGAGTGCTCCTGCTTCTCTTATAACAAGAGATATTAAAAGGAAGTAGGAGAAGAGAATGAAACATTTAAAAGGAACAATAGCCGGACATAACATTCGCGTTATGTTTTGGATTCAATTTTTTAGCTCGATGAGTTTTTTAGCGCCTATCTTAACGCTTTTTTATACGGAAAGAGGCTTGACTGCTTCTGAAATATTGATTGTTTTAATGTTCTGGAGCGGTGCTGTTCTTGTTGGTGAAATTCCAACTGGAGTTATAGCTGATCGGTTTGGGGCGAAAAAATCATTTCTTATTGGAACAAGTATTAAAATTGTTAGTATGGTGATATTGCTTTTTGCTCATGAACCTTGGGTATTCTTTTTTTATAGTTTTGTTAATGGTTTTTCTGTAACTTTTTTCTCAGGAGCAGATGAAGCACTTATTTACGATTCCTTAAAAGAAACTGGGGATCAAAACCAAATGGATCAAGCGATGGGGAAAATTCAATCGGCAGGGTTTATTTCAATGATTATTGCTGTTCTATTTGGTGCTTATTTAGCAAAGGACTTGCAAGAAGGACAATTTATTCTGTTAATCTTACTAGGGATTTTCTTTTATATCATAGAGCTGCTTCTTGTTTTACAAGTAAAACAGCCTTATCGGGAATCCTTCATTCGAGAGAATTCTTTTTCTCACGTAAAGGATGGCTGGAAGGCAATACGAAGAACACCACAATTAGTATGGATGTTCTTAAATGTTACATTAGTATTTATACCTGCAGGAGCTGTGTATGGGTATTTTGATCAACCATTAATGTTAGAAGCGGGGCTTCCTGTGTTTTTTATTGGTGTCATGTATGCGCTGGCATCCGTGGTCGGATACTTTGCCTCTCAGTCGATTGGATGGTTAACTAATCAATTTTCTCGCGTTTTCCTCATGAATCTAACTGGATTTTTAGCATTTGCAGGGTTACTGCTTTCTGCGCTTTTTGCTGATGTCTTATTTATGGTATTGGGTGCCTTTTTTGTACTACGTTTAGTTCAAGCGGTGAGATATCCCATCTATTCTCAGCTAAGTAATGATATAATCCCTTCTCATGTGAGAGCAACAACAATTTCTTTGCTTTCCATTGTTGATTCGGGACTTGATTTACTTATATTTGGAAGTCTATCGGTTGTGGCTTTAAAAGGATATACTAATGTATTAATTGGTTGTGCGGTAATTGTGCTAATCGGTACACTTCTTCCCATTCGGATACGCAAAATGTAGAGGCTCAAAAAAAGCTTTAACTCTATTCTAAAACCATAGAGTTAAAGCCTTTTTACGTTAAACGATACCTCTTTTCACTATGTAAATATGTAGAATATGTAGGGAGTGTGTTTTTCTGTCCGTGAACTTTAAAGAAAGTATCTGAAACAATTGAACAAACGACCTTAATTGATATTCCGGCATTTGATGCTAGTGGATTTTAACATTGTACAATAAACGAATGTATGGCATACAAGTAGAAGATTATTTGGCGAGCAATTCAGATGAAAATGGAAAGAAAGTACTGAAATAGCAACTATTCTTTCAATTGGATGCTAAAACATTTGTTAGGCTAGTATGCTCACTTCCTGTTGGTTGAAAAATAAAGGCAAGAGGTGAAATCAATTGGCAGTCATTACAAGCTTTGATATAAAAAAACGAGAAAAACAAATAAAATACGAAAGAGCTGTTCTTAAGGAGATATCCCTTAAAGAGTTAAAAGAAAAGGTAGCTAACTACTTTGGTTCCTCTAACCTTACTTCTGGTGTGTTAATGAATACAGGGATTGAAGAAGCCTGTTATGATGTAGCAGTAGAAGCATTTCTATTAGGGGCGAATTACAGTAAATTTAGTGAGTATGGAGAAGATACCCAAGCAATCAAAAATAGATGTAGGGAAGAAGATACACATTTTAAAGAAACACTTTACCATTTTCTTCTTTATTGGGGTAGTGAGGAAAGTAATAAAAATGAATCCCTTTACTATTTATGTGAACAGTTTGTTGATGAATGGTGGTTGGAAGGTTTTACGAAAGCGAATAAGAGAAGAAAGCTTCGACTACATTAAAGATGGCATAAAGTTGCCATCTTTTTGTTGTTCTCTGAAAGAAGGACTTGCTGTTCTAAATTTTCTTGTTCCCCCATATAGTAAGAATATAAGGACGGGCATAGGGGGAATGAGGAAGACTGTGAGTAAAAAATGGAAAATAAGCATATATATCATGGGATTAGCACTCCTTTTCTTTATTTTGCAATTTGATTTCTCGAATGATGATTCATGGGATGCCTGGAATTTGCCGTTAACCGGAAAAGTGATCATTATTGATCCTGGTCATGGTGGGCCTGATGGAGGAGCGGGAGATAATGAGGTATTGGAAAAGGATATCGCACTAAATGTATCTTTGAAGATACGTGATTATTTGCAGGAGCAAGGCGCCTTAGTTATTATGACAAGAGAAGTCGATAAGGACTTAGCAAGTGAAAGTACAAAAGGGTATCGCAATAGAAAAGTGGAAGATTTGAAGGAAAGAATAAACATCATCAATAAATCGGATGCGGATTTATTCTTGAGTATTCATTTAAATGCCATTCCTTCATCAAAATGGAGCGGAGCGCAAACTTTTTATTCCTCTCAACTGGAGGGAAATGCTAGAGCTGCTAAGTTTATTCAAGATGAACTAATTTATAACTTAGAGAATACTACCCGAAAGGCGAAACCCCTAGAGAGTGTATACATACTTAAATATGCGGAGAAGCCGGGAGTGCTAGTGGAAGTAGGATTCTTATCAAATCCACCAGAAAAGGCAAATCTTATGAATGAAGATTATCAGGAAAAAATAGCAGCGTCCATATATAAAGGGGTTAACCGCTTTTTTACGAATGAAGAGGAATTAAAAGTAGAAGAATAGAGACTAGCCATGTCTCTATTTTTATTTTAGCCACTTATTTATTCCCGGGAAATAAACAAGTGGCTGCTCCGTTTGAATCTTCAGAATGTAAACGATAACTATTTTTGTGCTATACTGTTAGTAAAAACAGGAAAGGGGATTGCGTCATGATAACAAAAGAAGAAATCGAGAAGATAGTGGAGAATATGATCGATCCTTTTTTACATAAATCATTGCTTGAACTAGGGGCAGTGAAAGATGTTAAGTGGAATGCAGAAAAAGGACTTGCGAGTTTAAAGATTGCTGTAGCAAAGCTTGGATCTGCCTATCAAATAGAGTTGCAAAATCAAATTGTTAGTGCACTTAAAGACAAGGGAGTAAAAAGTGTAGGGTTAAGATTTACAGAACTATCTAGTGCGCTTGTAGAAGAAATAGTAAACGAAACAGAATCAAGAGAGAAGAATCCCATTTACATTGCTATTGCTAGCGGAAAAGGCGGAGTGGGGAAATCGACTGTTTCTGTAAACTTAGCTGTGTCTTTAGCGAGATTAGGAAAAAAAGTCGGTTTATTGGATGCGGACATCTATGGTTTCAGTGTACCAGATATGATGGGCATTACGAAAAGACCTGAAGTGATAAATGAGCGAATTATCCCTGTAGAAAGATTTGGCGTGAAAGTTATCTCGATGGGATTCTTTGTTGAAGATAACACCCCAATTATCTGGAGAGGCCCTATGCTTGGGAAAATGCTGACAAGCTTCATGGAAGAAGTAGAATGGGGAGAGCTTGATTATCTCCTATTAGATTTACCGCCAGGAACAGGAGACGTTGCCTTAGATGTGCACTCCATGCTTCCTACAAGTAAGGAAATTATCGTCACAACACCACATCCAACTGCAGCCTTTGTTGCAGCCCGTGCTGGTGCTATGGCATTAAGAACAGAACATGAAATATTAGGTGTTATTGAAAATATGTCTTATTTTGAAAGCCGCTTAACTGATGAAAAGGAATATGTATTCGGAAAAGGTGGAGGAAAGAAATTAGCAAAGGATTTAGAAGTTCCTATGCTAGGAGAGCTCCCATTAGGACAGCCTGATTGGAATGAAGAGGATTTTGCCCCTTCTGTGTACCAAGAAACACATCATATTGGGGAAAGATATAGAGAAATCGCTAAACAAATAGTAGAAGTTCTAGAGAAAACGGGCGATAAGGTAGAAAGCTAATCGATTCAATAAAGAATTACCTTCTTAAGCAAATTAATTTCCTTAAGAAGGTAATTCTTTTTTATATGTTATTTTTTTCTGATTGCAATGGGAAAGAGGCTTCTTTTGCAGCTTTATCGAGTATGTCTTTAAACTTGGATTTGAATTCAGGTGTTTCCATTGTCTCCTGAAGAATTTGTTCAATATGCTCTCTGTATTCTGTACTTTTCAAAATGTTTTTCATTTCCGTTTCTAATGATGGGTCTTGCAAAAGCTCGACCATCATTTTTCGGTAACCCGGATCTTTCATTAAATCTTTTATCAATTTTTCGTTTTCCGATTTCATGCTTTTTGCCATTGTTTCAGCAAACTCAGGATCTTTGAATTTTTTTTCCCAGAAGTCAGCTGCTTTGTCGGATACTAGTGTTTTTTCTATGGTACTTGTTACTGCCTTTTCATTCATAACTAAATTTTGTTTTATCTCTTCGTCATCCATCACTTCACGTATTGCCTTTTTTCCCTCATCGGTTTTTAATATATCCACAACCATTTTCTTCGTTTGATCATAGTCTGTTTGCTGAGCGTTCTCACTTTCAGAACATCCGCTTAATAAAGAAATGACTAGTAGGAGGCTGATCCCTTTTTTTAGCATGATAATTACCTCTTTCATTAAAGATATCTATTAAGTAGAATGGATTCTTTTTGAATTTTTATTCCTATTGAAAGAGAAAAGATAAACGGTGTATAAAAAAGAAAAAGAGCTGTTCCTAAGAAATAATGAACCGATCTTTAGTATTACTATCTAAATTAAGATAGTTAGCTTTAATCGGTTTATTATTTTGGCAACAGCTTTATAAATTAATGTACTTCTTTAGATTTAGAATCAGCATTTGAAATCATCTCTGATACGGTAACGAACTTTAGGTTCTTTTTCTGTAATTTCTCTATGATCTCAGGAAGAGCCTTTGCTGTTTGTTTAGCCGAATCAGAAGCATGTAACAAAACAATGTCTCCTTTTTTGGCGGAAGTTGCTTTTTTAATAATGTGTTGTGAACCAGGATTTGTCCAATCTTTTGAGTCGATGCTCCAATGTACTAACGTATAATGATATTGATCCGTAATAGTTAAAGCAGATTGGTTGAAATGGCCAGTTGGAGCTCGAGCAAGTAAAATATTATCGACTTTTAATTTCTCAAACGCAGTTTTTGCTTTGGATACATCTTGACTTATTTTTTCGTCTTTCACCTCAGAATAATCAACATAATCATAGCCCAAAATGCCAATTTCATGACCTTCTTTTGATATTCTGCTTACTAACTCAGGATGCCTCTCTGCCCATGCTCCAGCCAAGAAAAATGTTGCGTTTACTTTCTCTTCTTTCAAAATATCAAGAATAGGTTCCGCGTTTTTGTCGCCCCACCCAATATTAAAGGTAAGAGCAACTCCTTTCTCTCCCTTATATACAGCCTTTGGTCCATCTTTAGAAGAGAATACAGGAATTTGCACAATGTTTTCCACATACAAAAACCAGGCTGTAAAGAAAGATACTACAACAATTAATGCAAATTGCTTTAAGGATTTACTGTTAAGAACATAAAAAAAATTCATCATTGTCACCTCGTCCACTTTACTGCTCGTCTCATTCTTATGAAGGAAAGTAAAAAATAATGACAAAAACTTTTATAAAAACAGAAAAACTAGTACATAATACAGAGACCAAAATATGGATGTGCAGCAGGAGGAATAACGATGATTGGATTATTATTAAATAAAAAAGAAGTAAAGGAGATTGAATACCTAATAAAAAGGGAATTAGATGAAATACTATTAGATCTAGGAGATAAGAGAATTGATCTTGCGGTAAAAAAGGCAATGGTTGAAAGGTATAAGGATTTATTTTCGTTGTTAAAAAGAGTCGCATCTCCTAAGGATTGTTTAGCTTATATCCTTACAGAAAATAAGATGATAAATGAAAAAATATAAAACATGAAAAAACTGTTGACGGATGATAGTTATCTTGGTATATTAGTAAACGTCACTTCGACATGAGAGAAAACAGCGGAAAAGAAAATAAAAAATGTTGTTGACTCTTGTGTGGGAATATGTTAAATTAATAAAGTCGCTTCTTGAGCGGCTAACTAATTGCTCTTTGAAAACTGAACAAACAAACGTCAACAATAATCGTTTTATAATGAATGTTATAAAACAAAAACAAGTAACAAAAAGCTAGAGTTTAGCAATGAGCTAATCAACTCTTTATTGGAGAGTTTGATCCTGGCTCAGGACGAACGCTGGCGGCGTGCCTAATACATGCAAGTCGAGCGGACTTTAAAAGCTTGCTTTTAAAG
>Ga0209463_1000196_pt1 | contig 56688 bp, 54 predicted proteins | sample AgamicMgSfrz_FD_187169 | JGI IMG/M metagenome (GOLD analysis project Ga0209463, IMG submission 187169) | Agave microbial communities from Guanajuato, Mexico - Mg.Sf.rz (SPAdes) (version 2) | ecosystem: Host-associated > Plants > Phyllosphere > Phylloplane/Leaf | place: Guanajuato, Mexico...
TATTAGCAGTTTATAGTGGTCTGCTCGATATACTCTGAAGGCACAATAGCTTATGTATTTTATCTAGTTTAATTAAAACCTCGTTATCTATGCTGTCATATCCCACAACTAATCCATTAAAACCAGTTAAGGCACCCGAAATGATGGTAGCACTCGCTCCTACAATAACCGTTTTCATCTAATCAATTTTCCTCATTTAGATGCATTTTTCCTAATAGCGTTTGCAACTGACTTTCTTCCGCTATTACATCTTCATCTTCGCCTTTTTCATCCATTTTTCCCTTAATGAATAGAGTTGCCTTTGATTCTTCTCCAAACACACTTTTACATAGTTTATACCAATTACCTAAAGTACTGGGCTCACCTGTTGACAGCATAGTTTGCATAATCAAATCCCCTCACTTATAGTACTCTTTTTGCCAATACCCTTCTGGATTATTCGGACTCCAGTAGTCTTTATGTAGTTCAGATTTAACTTTAGCATCTTTATACTTATGTAATAGTTCTTCAGCTTTTTCAAACGCTATGTTTACATCTTCATCACGATATTCGATATCACATATATTTAATCTACCGCTGAACGTTACATGAACACGATAAAAACCCATCATTTTCTCAACATAAGATGATGCATTACCAATACGTTTCTGATAGTAGTTCCAATTGCTTGAATAGAACCAACCATCAACTTCTGTCACGCCCCAAATCATCAAATCAGCTCCTTTATTTAGATAGTATCCTATCATTCTCCCCTTTCTTAAGGTTATGAATATATGTACAGTATACCAAGAGTTCCAGAAATAAGCATAATGAGCAAATACAAAAGAACTCCTGTTAAAACCAATAAACCTAAGGACACTATTAAGTTTAATATAAATCTAGCATTCTTTGCTTCAGACATAATCATAATGAAAGGATACACAGACAGAACTATCAGCAATTTCATTGCAACATTCACCCATATACACATGCATTGATTAAAAGAACGACGTAGGACTGCTTAACCTTGTAAAATATCGCAAAATATATACTACCTACCAGCACTATAAGCAAAGCAACTCCGTTTAAGTATGTACCAATCGCTATCATTTTTCGGCTTATTCCAATCGCCTTATACAAATTTTACCGAAACAGAAAAATAAATAAAATTAGTTAAGCTTAAGTAGCTGATAATTCAAGGAATGTTTCTGATTATATAAGGGTAAAATAAAGAAGACAACGTGATGATATATCGTTTAAGGACCCTTTAAGTGTATATAACAAATGTTGTATTTAAAGGGTGTTCCGCATAAATTAATTTCCAGGATTGAATTCTTTAATTTTTATACATGTTGTATTTAAAGAAGTAATGATAGTTATTCTCTCCACGTATTGGGAGTATGTTATTGAATAAGATGTATTTAAGATAGCTACTACAATGGATATGTACACCCTCTGTTGTACAGTTCTCTTACACAGATGCTGTATTTAAATTATTGTACTCGAATGATAGCTAAAGCTAGTTCATAAATTGTTACAAATAGTGTACTCGAGCTAGACTTGCTTTACGAATTCTTCATGTAGCTCAATTACAAACATTCACATTTAATGTAATTAAAATAAGTTAGAATAGCCCAATATACAATTCTTCTTTGTTAGTACGTAACAGATGCTGTATTTAAACAAGTGAGTTTCAACTCGCTGGATTGCAGTAATTGTTTTAACATTTGCATTAGATGTATTTAAATTACATTACTGCAAGTAGTCCTGTTTTCATCATTTTAGTTTAATATTTACATGAGTTGTATTTAAACACGTTTTCTGGAATTATCGCTCCGCCATGAGTAGGAGTTTAACCTATACATGAGATGTATTTAAATTAAAAGTGTGTAGTGTTTTCATTTGCGTTATCTGCTAATAAATACAATTGGTGTATTTAAATACGAATAAGCAGAAGCACGCTATCGAACGTGCTGTATCTAAAATTTACATGAGTTGTATTTAAAACAGAATAATTCAATTCGGGTGACTTCTACTGCTACGTAACAAAAAACAGATGTTGTATTTAAAGTTCTTTTAAAATGTTAAAATTAGCGGTGTTACAATTTAAATTATTACAGATGCTGTATTTAAATAAGTTTTAGGCATGTAGGGCTAGTTTTGCTTCGCCATTTAAGTTATTTGCATGGGATGTATTTAAGTTAAATAGCCGATTGTATAATACAAACTCCTAGTTTTTTAATCCATATAATGTAAAAATGGAATAACATTTACATTATATGGACAAACTAAATATAGAAACTAAGTGCAACTAGACTAACAACAGCTTACCCAATTGTTGCACTGGTTTCTTTTTTTGTGTGCTCATTTATAAATTAATTATTATTTATAGATTAGTCTCTATTTCCATATGGTAACCAACGCCTGATAACCGCCTATTCAGTTCTTCTGCATCGGATTGCATGATTTCCTCTATCATTTCTTGGTGTTCTTCCTCTGTCATTTCTTCGTCTGGATTTTCATCCCACAAGTTAGCAAGCCACACTCGAATGGCGCTTAATGACATAACCTCTACTAAAGAATCTGCTAGTGAATCGTAAAGTTTATATAACTTTTTTGTTTGGTTGTCTTGGTTTGTCATACGGCATTCCTTTCTCGTTTCTCATTTTGAGTTTTATTTTTATCGTTTACTTACGTTAGATTCACTCTTCAATGGCCAATCGACACCACTACTAGATGTACTAAAAACCTACTTTTAGCCTCTAATACCTTTTAAAATCTATACATTTAGTGTAGACAAAAAAAGCCCAGCTTACACTGAGCTTTTTTGCTGCTTTATCCTTTAGTTAGAGTTGTTCGCCTTAATGTGCGCTTGGTGTGCTTGTGCGTCTTGCAACGCTTTCTGTACAGCTAATTCCTCTTTTAAACCCCTTCCAATCCACCGACAAACATCTAATCGAACTTTTGCATCTTTTACTTCATCCATTACCATGTCAATTTGATTTGGCGTCAACATTCCATACAGTTGGCGTTCTCGCATCTTTGAAAACTTATCGAGTCCCCATGATTTAAGTGATAACAAATCCTGAGTCGTAACAGTATTAAGCTGGTTTAAAGAATATATGCGGTCTGCACATTTTTGGTTGACCCCTTTATCGTTCTCGTAGTTTATAACCCCTTCCCACTTTTTAGGGCTTAAACGAAAGGCTTCTCGGTATTCAGGTGAAGTTAAGAATTTCTTGATGAATTGTTGGTAGTAGACAGGTGTGACTTTCTTTTCAAAGCAGCGGAAGTACGTGGCAAACAAATCTCCATCTTGGTAGACATTGATATCAGCAGCAAAATAATAAGGTGTTCCGTTCTTGTACGCATCAATGATTTCATATTCATCTTCTTTGAAGCGAACAAGGATATTCTGGTCCCGATATACAAACGGGCGATGCATAGGAGAAGCTCCCTTCTAGGTGTTTCTCCTAGTATATGCAGAAGTCGCCTGTCTTATTGATAGAGAGCTTGCTCCCTTTTATAAAAAAATAAAAATATAAAAAAAACGCAGTCAAATAACCGCGTTTTTGTATTTATTTGCATGTTTCTTTTTTTAATTGGTGCTTGGCTAATCGAGTACAGAGGTTTCCGAATTGGTGGTCAGAGCATGTTGCCAATTTGGTCAGAAAAACATCTCGTTCATCGTCCGTGCATGAAGATTCTATGTGTGCGAGCATGTGTAGTTTCATCTCTCTTTGTAAAAGTGACGTCCAGTTTTCAGGCAATGAATACGATGATTTTTTCAAGATGGAGTCAATTCTCATACGTAACGCCTCCAATCGTTTTTGTCTTACTCCTCTTATATTATAAGTGAAACTAAGCCATTTGCCATCAAGAAAATGTGTAATTTTTTTATACATAAATCATCAGCGAATAGTGGAATTATATCCGTTATCTGCAATACGAGATGCTGGAAGAGATGGAATGTCTAAAATCGTATCGGCGCTGTTGGTTGTCAGGGTAATAAGTGGATTTGAATGGGCCACCAGTTGTGTATCCCATGTCATGCCTTGCAAGTAGTTGGTTTGACCTGAAATATTGGCTAATGATTTAGTATAGGTAGAAGGCTGGAACTGAAGGTTCGTAAATTGGTTTCCGCTACTTTCGTTTGGGATGGTAGATGAACTATCTAATGTCAACATATCCACGCAATCTTCCAGAGATATAGCAGAAAAGCGATTGGCATTTATCCATGCATTTCCTAAAATCGGTCTATCAACATGTAGTAAAACTCCTCGGTTCATTCCCGAGATTTTAATATTATTAAATGTAACGAATGAGATTTCATCATTAGCGTTACCAGCGTAAAGTGATAACCCTGTCCCTTTGTGCGTCCCTGCCCAGTTAACGATATTCATATTTGTAATACTGGTTTTGTTCCAGGTGTTGTAGTAGTGGTATTTCCCGTCTAAATACACCACATCCGAATCAAACGTTGAGTTGCTAATGGCGATGTATGCATTATCAAGTGAAGCGTTTTGTTCTAACTCTAAGACGCGGAAGTTTCCGTTTATTACAAATTGAGAACCGTACGAAAATTGTAGTTTAACGCCTTTTTTAATTACAATAGGTGATGTAATGTCATATACTCGGTCACTTAAAGCAACTGTTTTCGGATGACCACTCTCTGCAGCAAAATTAATCGCTTGTTGGATGTTTTGACTGTCTGTCCCACTCGTGTACGAATCAGCATAAACATTTGTTTCATATGCTGCACTTGCATGCTGCCCCATCAAAATACTTCCTAATAAAAGAATAATCACATACCCCATCAATTTTTTTATCTTCATCTCTTTCCTCTTCTCGTTTTAATGTAGACCAATTTATATAGTCCACTCGTACATTGAGGAGCAAACAAAAAAAATCCTGCACATCTTATGCAGGATTATGGGGGGAGGTTCGCCGAATTCGTATATGTACCTCTTGTCCTATTTTCTTCTCAATGAAATGTTGAAAGACAAGTACCATTTCTCTGTTCGTTAGAGGTTTCTCTATAGCAAATGTTTCCGCTGGAACCCCGTAGTATACAGAAAGTGTTTGGATGTGGTGTTTGGGTACAGGTCTTTTACCTGTAAACCATTCATTCACTGTCGGCCTCCCTACCCCACAAATTTGACTAATACCTGCTTGAGGAATATTTAGCAATGAGCAGATTTCAATAAGTCTGTCGTTCATGATGTTTCTCTCCTCTAAAATAGAACTGATGTTCCTATTGTAGCATAACTCAAGGGAAATGTTTACCACATTTTTTCCGAAGAGGCAAATGTCAAATGACACTCATGAGGTGAATTTATAAAACATTCGCATATTTGAAGATATGCGCAGAGAAAGGAGTGAACTCTCATGATGCGGACGAAACGAACTAAAGAAGAGTTCCACGCAAGAAACAAAGTGATATCAATATCCATGTTTGGTGCTTGGCTAGCGCTTACCATTATGAACATCGTTTTAAAAGAAGCGGCAATTAATATATGGATGTTTATCATCGTGGGTCTTATCACTTTTCCACTTAGTTTCTGGTATATTCATAAACAGAAAGCTGTCGTCTTTACAGCTTACTGGTACCAAATCTGTGGTTTTCTATTAATTAGTGGTTTACTGTTTTTAGATACAACGTTTAATGTTTATAACTTCCTCTATTTCATGCTAATATCTAGTCTTCTTTACCAAGACCGTAACCTCGTGCGTATCTCCAGTATCCTTTCTTTTGCAATTGCTACTTGTTTCTTCTTTTACCGAAAAGGTAGTTTATATGGACAGCATGAGGCAACTAACTTTGATTACTTCTATCAAGCTACTTCTTTCCTAGTGGTTATTCTTGTGCTAATTACCGTGCAAAAATATTTCGAAAACCTGAAAAAGGATTGGGATGACTCTAAAAATGAAGCCATAACGCGTCGTGAAGTAATTGAAACCAACATGGATAGTACTTTAAATAGCGTAAAAGTTATGAACGAACACGGAAACGTCCTAAAACAGCGCATCCGTGAAACCGAAAGTATTACCGATTATCTTCTCGAAGGTTTCGAGAATGTGAGTCGCGGAAACAATACAACTGCTGAAAACACCAATGATATTTCTACTAGTATGAACCAAGTGAATGAAGCAATCAAAGAAATGAATCAATACTCTTCTTTGCTGGTAGAAAAGTCAAAAGAAACCGCTCGTGTTTCTCAACTGAGCGAAATGGATGTGGAACAATTAAAACAGCAACATGCTGTCTTAGCCAGCTTCGTTCAGGAAAATGCCGACCTATTACATAACTTAACGAAACGAAATGAAAAAGTGAGTAATATCATCAGCATTATTGAAGGAATATCAGCCCAAACAAATCTCTTAGCATTAAATGCAAGTATTGAAGCTGCACGTGCGGGAGAACAAGGAAAAGGATTTGCAGTCGTTGCATCTGAAGTAAAAAAGTTAGCGGATAGTTCTCAGGAACAGACCCAGTTAATTAGCGATATTTTATCCGATATACAGGAGCAAACACTACTTGCGAATGAAAAAGCCATTGCAGGACAGGAAGCTCTACAAACAACCAAAGAAGGTACAGAAAAAGTAAGTCAGAGTTTTGCGCTTATTACGAGTAACACGCTTGAAACATTGGATTTAGCAGAGAAGAATAAAACACGTACGTCTGAAATCAAAAAGAATTCTGGAGACATTACAGAGAGTTTATTAGCCCTCTCTGCAACAAGCGAAGAAATCTCCACTCAATCCGAGGAGATGGTCTTATCCGTTGAAAAGTTGCGTAATGGTGTAAATGATATTACCGCTAATTTTAAAGAATTAGAAGAAGAGATGAATAGTTTAACGGACTAAAAAGTTTATAATGACTAAACATATAAACTTATTGCATTAAAAAAGTGCCGTTTGGGCACTTTTTTTACATGGAATTTATCGTTAAGTTAGCTGTAACCTTTTTTAAAAAAAGGATAGTCTCATTAAAACATTTATATATTAATTCATTTATTCGCCTATCTACTTTCTTCTTTTTCTCTTAAACTTACTACTACTTACTTTTTCGTTTCACACACGCCGTACATTCTCTCTCAGGTCTAGTAGTGAAATAAATACCTCCGCATTCTCTGCATATGGTACGAACATCATAGCCTTTAATGAGGCGAAGAACTTTTATAGCTGCATCACTATCAACATCTTTTAAGTTTAAACAGTTTAAGTACCCTCTGCGCACTAACTTACCAAGAAAAACAAAAAAACTTTCTTCTTCTACTAACAATTTGAGTGTGATATCATCTATTTCCTTATTTTCTCTGATTCGTTGGGTCATATGAGCTGTTTGCTTATTTATTTTCCCTACATCATGCAAAGTCAAATAACCATTATCAACTAGTTTAATAATAAAATCGTACGCTGATTTTTGTTCGATAAGAACTGGATAATTGTTGTTTTGCATCGTATCATGCCTTTCATTTGTATAATGTATGCTTTGTTACTAATAAAGTTATTGGACCAAATGCTTGCTGGTGTCAGGTGGCACGTTCATGGTTTTTACCTCGTTATTAAATTCTCCCCCGCTTTATGTTTCCGCTTACAACACAATTATAGACTATTTTAGAATTAAAAGTAAAAAAATCTACATTTAGGAAAAAGTGAAATCGACGGCTTTAATTGCTTGGAAAATTAACTATTCCATTTCCTTATTTTAGAATGTAAAATAATAAAAATAGTGACACTGAGGTGGAAATAGTGAACATACTTAAAGCAGATTATCAATTGGAGAAAATTAATGAAATTGCAAAGAAACATGGTGGAACGTGCATCTCCAAAAAATATACTCATTCTTACGATAAATACATGTTTAAATGTGATAAAGGCCATATTTGGAAGACTACGATAGGCTCTATTCGTAATGGAGGTTCGTGGTGTCCTACTTGTCGGAAAGAAAAACAAGGAGATAAGGAGCTTGAAATTCTACATCAAATCGCCCGTGAAAGAGGCGGTGAATGTTTAACAAACACCTATATTAATAGCTACCATAAGTTGACATGGAAGTGTAAAGAAGGTCATGTATGGAAAGCACTCCCTGGCTCTATCAAAACAGGAACTTGGTGTAAAAAATGCGTACTTAATAACCGTGTAGTTTCTCAAAAAGCCATGGATGAGATGAGAATACTAGCTCGCAACCGTGGTGGTGAATGCTTATCTACTACGTATGAAAGAGCAAATTTTAAACTTACATGGAAATGCAAAGAAGGACATGTATGGGAATCTCCTCCTGCAACTATTCGGAAAGGTTCATGGTGTCCAAAATGCGCAGGTGTTTTAAAGTTAACTATGGATGACATGCATAAAGTTGCCAAACAATATGGCGGCAAATGTTTATCCTCTACATATATAAACAAGGAAACCAAATTAAAATGGGAATGCGCACATGGTCACCAATGGATGGCTATGCCTGGACAACTATTATATCGAAAATCGTGGTGTCCTACTTGTTACAATTTGACACAACGCGGACCTAGAAAAAATATTGACGATATGAAAAAGCTAGCGGACTCATATAACGGAGATTGCTTATCAGATGTTTACATGGGGACCAATAAAAAATTGAAGTGGCAATGTAAACACGGTCATATGTGGGAAGCAACGCCTAGCTGTGTAAAACAGGGTAAATGGTGCCCTCATTGTCCAGAGATTGAGCGTAAAAAAGAAAAATTGAAGAGATTGCATGCAATTGCTAATGAGCGTGGTGGTCAATGCTTAGCAACTGAATTCATGTCTGGTGCCATAAAGATGACATGGGTTTGTGCAGAAGGTCACACATGGCAAGCAACTCCTTATTCTATAAGACAAGGCACGTGGTGCGCTCGTTGTAGCGGTCGTGAAAGACCACTAAAACTTACAATTAAAGATATGCAAAATTTAGCAGGAGGCCGTGGAGGTTACTGTTTATCCTCTACTTATTCAGGTTTGAAGACGGAATTAAAGTGGATGTGTAAAGAAAGGCATGCATGGTTCGATAAACCTAACGCAATTCGAAAAGGGAAATGGTGTCCTATCTGCGAAACACAACCCTTACAAATCAAATAATCATGCTAAAAATAAAATATGGTTTTCCCTCCCTTTTGCTTCTACTAAAAAACAACTGGATGTATAAGAAATAAAAAAACTACCTCCATTTACTCGTTTTAAAAAAAGATAGACGGAGTGTTGAATATGAACAAACTAAGACAACAAACTACATTAAAAAAATTATATGACCTTGCCCAAGAGCGCGAAGGCCATTGTTTATCCACTACTTTTACAGACCCCGCACATAAATATTTATTCCGATGTCAAAAAGGACATGAATGGATGGAATCCATGGTAAATATACAAAAGGGGTCATGGTGCCCTACTTGCTATAAACAAGCGTTTGACGAGAAAGAAATAAAAAAAATACAAGAACTAGCCCAAGAACGTGGTGGTCGTCTTCTTTCCACTAAGTATATTGATAGCCGTCATAAGTTGACCTGGGAGTGCAAAAAAGGGCATACGTGGGAAGCCCTTACTGGTACTATTCGAAGTGGCTCCTGGTGCCCAAAATGCGCTGGTGTGCAAAAATTAACAATAGATGACATGCACAAAGTTGCCAAACGTTATGGAGGCAAATGTTTATCCTCTACATATGTAAACAAGAATACTAAGTTAAAATGGGAGTGTAAACTAGGCCATCAATGGATGGCTATGCCAGGTCAATTGCTGTATCGAAATTCGTGGTGTCCGACTTGTAGCTATAACGCCAAACGAGGGCCAAAATTCACTCTAGATGATATGAAAAATTTGGCTGCTTCCTACAATGGGAAGTGCTTATCAGATGCTTATATTGCATCTAATAAAAAAATGATGTGGGAATGTGAACGAGGACATACATGGGAAGCTACAACTAATAGTGTAAAAAAAGGAAAATGGTGCCCTGACTGTCTTCAGCTTGAACGCAACAAAAGAAAGTTAGAACAGCTACAAGCCATTGCAAGTGAACATGGCGGCCGATGCTTAGCAACAGAATACGTGTCCGGGAGCATAAAAATGATGTGGGAATGTGCCGAAGGACATACGTGGGAAACTACACCCCATTTAATTAGACAAGGAACTTGGTGTGTTCACTGTAGGAGACTTGGTAGACCCCGTAACCTAACAATTGTTGATATGCAAAAACTAGCTCAAAAACACAACGGAATCTGTTTATCTTCCACTTATTTAGGAATGAAAACAGAGCTAAAATGGATGTGCAGTCATCGACATGCGTGGTTTGCTACCCCGCAATCCGTTCAACGAGGAAAATGGTGTCCTATTTGCAAAATACAACCACTGAAGGTTGAGTAACCTGGCGAAAATAAAATAAACCTATCCCCTTTATAAACTTGATAAATAGAAAAGATAAAAAACGGAGTGCTGGATATGAATAAGGTAAACCAACAAGCTAAATTACAAGAATTATATAAACACGCTCAAAACCATGGTGGTGAATGTCTTTCAACCGTTTTCACACACCCTGCTGATTCATATCATTTCCGATGTAAAAATGGGCACGAATGGGATACATCTCTAGTAAATATACGTAATGGGTCTTGGTGTCCTACTTGTCGAAAGAAAACACGTGGTGAGAAAAAACTTTACTTATTACAAGTAATTGCTCAAGAACATGGTGGTGAATGTCTTTCAAGCGAATTTACTCACCCTGGAAATCAGTATCATTTTCGTTGTCAGAGCGGGCATGAATGGACCACTTCTTTTATAAGTATACGTAACGGGTCTTGGTGTCCTACTTGTCGTAAAAAAGACTACGGGGTGAAACAACTTATATTGTTGCAAGAGTTTGCTCAAGAAAAGGAAGGAAAACTCCTGTCTACGTCCTATATTGATAGTTATCATAAGTTAGAGTGGCAATGCAAGGAAGGTCATACTTGGTTCTCTCCTCCTGGAGCAATTAAAAATGGGTCCTGGTGTCGTAAGTGTCATAATAAAAGTGTTATTTTAAAGAATAATCATACGATTGAAACCATGAAAAAAATCGCTAATAAGCGTGGCGGCGATTGTCTTTCTGTTGAATACGTTACTTCAAGAGTAAAACTGGAATGGACATGTCAAAAAGGGCATCGTTGGATGGCTGAGCCTTATAGTATAAAACGGGGTCATTGGTGTCCCGAATGTTCCATCACAAAAAGAAAAACTCTTGAAGATATGCAACAAGTTGCCAAAGAACGTGGCGGCCGTTGCCTGTCAACCGTCTACGAAAATAAAGAAGCGAAGTTAGAATGGGAATGTGCCGAGGGGCATCGTTGGATGGCGACAGCTGCAAGTGTCTCAAACCGAAAATCTTGGTGTCCTACTTGTAACCGCAATAATCGTCCAAAAAAATACACATTCAAAGACATTCAGGCGCTTGCGAAACCATACAACGGAAAATGTTTGTCTACAAAATATATTAGCATCAGTGAGCCTTTGAAATGGGAATGTGAACACGGCCACACATGGATGGCTGCACCTAGCCATGTAAAATCAGGAAATTGGTGTTCAACTTGCCGTAAAAACGAACGAAGACAAAAGATGTTGGACTATTATAAAAAGATAGCAGAAAAACGTGGTGGGAAATGTACAACTAAAACCTATATCAACGGGTCTTATCCGTTGGAGTGGGAATGCAAACTTGGACATCAGTGGAAAGCATATACACATAATATTGTAGCAGGTACGTGGTGTCCAACGTGCAGTAACAAGAAAAAAGGTTTTGCTCAATGCTCCCCAGTAAATGAAAAAAAATACACAACTGAAGACATGGATGCATTAGCGCAAGAGTATGGTGGTCGATGCCTGTCATCCACTTATGAAGATATGCATACCCCGCTTAAATGGATGTGTGAACACAGTCATGCTTGGTATTCAGCCCCCACTGTTGTTCGTAGAGGTACATGGTGCCCTCTTTGTCGTCGACAACACGATAAACGAATACAACAATTTTGGGCACGTGTTCAACAGATTGCAAAGGAACATGGTGGCCGTTGTGTCTCAGAAGAATATATTAATAAACGAACAAAGTTAGAATGGGAATGTGCAGAAGGTCATCGATGGTGGACAACACCTGAAACCATAAAAAAAGGTTCATGGTGCCCTACTTGTGCTTATCCAAGAAACCGAACATAATTGATAAACCCCCGCTCTCTCATTAGTGAGATTACGGGGTTTTTGTGTTTTTAAATTATTTTATAAAAGGTTTATCTGTTTAGTATATTTGATACTACTTTTCTTTCATTAGCATCCCCTACATCTTTATAAAATAACTTTTTCAAGCTACACGTTTCTTTTTCTCTCTCGGGAGCATATCGCCAAACATTTTAGCTTCATAGCAGCCAAGCGGACTTTTGTGGTAAAAATAATTTGCAAATCATGATTTTGTATAAGTGGGTGTTGATATCCATTAAAATGCTACATTTGTCTTTAGAAAACACTCTTTTTAGCAGTTTTGTGTTAGTTTTAGGCGTTTAAAAAAAATTCAAACGCAAACAACAGTAGCATCATTATAAACCGAAAATTGTAGATGTGAAAAAAATCAAAAAAACTCCCCTTCTAAAATCTCCGCTACTTGTTTCAACGTATCTAACAACTTTCGATTACATTCGTGGAGTGTTCGAGGTCTTGTACCTATTTTTAACGATATGCCGCCCCTTTTTAAGAAAGTTAGCTGAAAGTTATAATACTTTTGTGGAAGAGCCGCCTTTTTTCTGCCATATAAGTGGTTTCCGTTCACAATAATGTGATGAGAGGTAAAATGAGTTTGGATATAACGAATCATATCTGAAGTAGACATTGGAGATAAAGCGTTCATGTTTTCGCTCCTTATGTACATGTTATTTATATTATAGTGTCTCGATTCTCTAATTCAACCTAAATTTAGAGACCACCTAACTAAAAAAAGAGGCGTGATACTTTCACGCTATGTCTTCACCTAAATCGTTATCTTTTGTGGCTTCTAACAGTACGAAAAAAGCTGTCAATATATTCATAACCATGTCTACAAATGGCATTTATGCGTTAGCAGAACAATGCTCCCTTATAAACTCAAAAAATAACAAAAATTATATTCTTTTGACCTATAAACACGAAAGTAGAAGTATACCTTTTTTTGAGAATATAGTAATATGGAAGAAAATGAGTTAAATAGAGGTGTAAAGATTGAAAGTAAGAAATAGCTCCGAAGGATTAGAAAAGTTACATAGGATTGCAGAAGAAAAAGGTGGGAAATGTTTATCAACTGAATATACAAAATCCTATGATAAGTATCGATTCCAATGTGGAGAAGGTCACGAATGGGATGTGCGATTAAGCTCTCTAGCAAACGGTAGTTGGTGCCCAGTTTGCGCCAGGGACCATCGAAAACGAAGAATGCTAACCATCGAACACATGCATGAGCTGGCTAAAAAGCACGGCGGTTGTTGTCTATCTACCGAGTATAGAGGTGCTGCCCGCCCTCTAGTATGGGAATGCAAAAACAAACATACTTGGTCTATGAATCCAATGTATGTAGAGAACGGGCGTTGGTGTCGACAATGTAGAAAAGATATGGCAGCAAAAGAAATGTTGGAAAAAATGAATCTTCTTGCTAAGCAACAAAAAGGACGTTGTCTCAGCACTACCTATGAAAGAAGAACAATTAAGCTAAAATGGGAATGCAGGTACGGTCATCAGTGGGAGGCTCCTCCTGGTTCGATTACTAGAGGTTCATGGTGTCCAACCTGTGCACAAGAACGAGCAAATTCACAACGACCCACTTTAAAAGATATGCATAAATTAGCAGCGACACGTGGTGGAAAATGTCTATCTACTACATATGTGAATGCTACTACAAAACTAGAGTGGCAATGCAACCAAGGACACACATGGTTCGCTCTTTCTGGTAATATCAGAGCTGGTGAATGGTGTAAGACCTGTTCGTTAAAGCGACGCAAACAAAACCGTAAGGAACTAACCCTTAAAACCATGCAAGAATGGGCAGCTGAAAGAGGCGGTCGTTGTCTATCTAATGAGTATACAAACATGAAAGCAGAATTAATTTGGGAGTGCAAGAATGGACATGTCTGGATAACCACACCTACTCACGTTCGAAATGGAAAATGGTGCCCAAAATGCACGCCAAAAGATACAAAGCGACAACGAATTACTATTTTGGACATGCAAGCTATTGCAAAACGAAACAATGGATATTGTTTATCAACAGAGTATATCGGTCTTACAAGGGCATTAGAATGGCAATGTAACAAAGGACACAAATGGTTTGCAAGACCGAAAGAAATTCGGGGCGGTGTGTGGTGTCCGCATTGCTATAAAGAAAATTACAAGAATAATAGGTACAGTATTGAAATGATGCAAAAATGGGCTGCAACTTACGGTGGTTTTTGCCTTTCCGAAGAATATGTCAGTTTAACACACAAATTAAAGTGGCAATGCATTCATTCACATAAATGGGAAGCTTCACCTCAAACCATTAAGTATGGTCGTTGGTGCCCTGAGTGTGCAAAAGCAACTAGCAATTCTTAGTAAGTGCATGAATATGACAAATTATTTAAGACATAAGCAAAGATTGTAAAACATTTATGCATTTTACCACTTATGCATGATTACCCACAAAAGAAGGATTGTCTTTATTAAGGCAATCCTTCTTTTGCATTTATACAGCATCTTAGCTGGTTCATTATTATTCGCTGTATCTGCCCGCAAGAAAATAGTAGTCAATATATGCATAACCATGCCTACACACGGCATCCATACAATGGCTGTCCAAATAATACCCATAATGTGCCCTGTCATACTTCTCCGTTTTAATTGCAAAAACTAAGGCTACAATAAGCAAGGCCCTCATAAAGATTAGCGGTGAATAAGCAAGACTTATAGGTTCTGCCTAGTATAGGAATTCCCTATAGCGCCTCTAGTTCTCGACCAATGCATTTCAAGATGGGACATGTTTATCCCATAGTACCCCTTCCCTTCGCATCAATGAATTCACAGATTAACCATTTCTGAACTATATCAATGTGAAAAAAGTTTCAAAAAAACAAGAAAAAATATGATATATGGTAAAAACGAACATCCTTAGACCTGTGCATTAACAAAAGGCATACAACTATTTAATCGTTTATAGTAAAATTAAAGTAATAAAGTTAAATAGAGGTGTATGCGTTGAAGGCAATAGGCAATAAAGAAGGATTAGAGAATCTGCATAGGATTGCTGAAAAAAATGGTGGGAAATGTTTATCAACTGAATATAGAAAATCGTATAATAAATATCTATTTCAGTGCGCAAAAGGACATGAATGGGAAACGCTAATAGGGACAATCCGAAGTGGTAGTTGGTGTCCTTTCTGTTCAAGGGAACAACCAAGAAAAAGGCGTACAATTGAGGATATGCAAGAATTAGCTAAACAACGAGGCGGGCGTTGCCTTTCTAAAGAATACGTAAGCACAGCTCGAAATTTGCTATGGGAATGTAAAAACAAGCACACATGGCAAGCAAAAGCTAACTATATAGAAAATGGACACTGGTGTACACAATGTCAAAAGGATGAACTAGGAAAAGAAATGCTGAAAAGGATGCACCGTATTGCGAAAGAGAGAAAAGGTATGTGCCGTAGTACCTCTTATGAGAAAAGTTTCAAAAAACTAAATTGGGAATGTGAATATGGTCATCAGTGGTCTGCAACCCCTGGTTCCATCTCAAAAGGGTCTTGGTGCCCTGTATGCGCGAAAGAGCACACGAAATCCCATATTACAATCGAAGACATCAAACAGTTAGCAACTTCACGCGGGGGTAAGTGTTTATCCGATACTTTCGTAAATAACTTTACCAAACTTGAATGGGAATGTGCAGAAGGTCATCAATGGTTCGCTATTCCTGGAGATATAAAAGCAGGTAGTTGGTGTCAATCATGTTCCGTTAAAAAAAGAAAACCCTCTACTCTTGATATTAAGGAAATGAATAAATGGGCAGCTGAAAAAGGTGGACGTTGTCTATCGAACACATATGTAAATTTAGAAACGGAATTAATATGGCAATGCATAAATGAACATGTGTGGATAGACACACCTCATAGTATACACCAAGGAAAATGGTGTCCAAAATGTAGACCTTCACGTAAAAAACGTCGCAATATAACTATTTTTGATATGAAAGAGATAGCAGTTCGTCATGGTGGAGACTGTTTATCGACTGATTATGTGAGCTTACGGGGCAAATTATTGTGGAAGTGTAAAGATGGACACAAATGGCATGCTTCACTGCGAGAGGTTCGAGGCGGTGCATGGTGCCCACATTGTTTTGAAGAGCGACGTAAACAAAAAAACTATAACATTAGCGTGATGCATAAATGGGCAAAGGAATTTGAGGGAGTTTGCTTATCTCAAACATACTTGGGGTATTCAACTAATTTAGAGTGGCAATGTAATTTGGGACATATATGGGAAGCTCCCCCTTGTGCTGTTAATGAAGGGCATTGGTGTCCTGACTGTTCGAATAAAACTGGACCTCATTTATAAACAGAGTGAACGCTATTTCATAATGCATACAAAAGCTCGTTTCTTAAAAGTCAAGAAACAAGCTTTTCCTTTTTTATCTTGCGAAGACAGATGGATTTTGTCTCGCCATAGCAAGCTTAACTAGTTCTACAATTTCAGGGATTTGCGATTCGTTTGTAAACGCTAAATCAATATCTCCGTTCGCTGCACTTCGTGTTTTTCGTATATCGCGAATTGGTAGTGTTGTAGATATCTGTTCCAGGTCACCTATTTTCACATTGATGACAACATCTAATTTCGATAATCGTGCACGTACATCCAAAATATTCGTAACATATTTAAACGCAATATATCTTTTGCGAACAACCCTATGAATAGCAGGGTCCAGAACCAAAAGTGCTTCTTCCAATGCTACAAATAGTTCACGTGTGTTAGCGGACATTTTTGCTAGATGAAGAGATAAGTCGTATACCCCTCCTGCCCCCGCTGTTACCGTAACAGGTGCATACTCTTGCATTTTTTCTTCTGAAACTTCGGGGAAAGCCCATATATTCAAACACATGTTAGCAAGCTCTTTTGCTCGTTTTTCTATTTGTTCCTGGTTCCAAGTAGTTAGAGATGATAGTGAACGATTTAAACGTAAAGGGCTGTCAGAGAACCCCCCTTTTATCCGCTGTTTATCTAAAAAGCTGCGGTCACTTAGCTCTGAATTATATCCAGTTAGAGTTAAGTTCCCTAAGGTATGCAAATAATTAATATGAGTATCTTGCCATCCTTCACCTAACATGCTTTTCCACTCGTCTGAAAGATTTTGGTTTTGTGGCATGATATGTTCAATGGTATATTCAGAAGTTGGAACATACTCTTTTCTATTAAAATTCTCTAAGCGATAAAATAAATGCGAAAGAGTATTCTTGTTATTGTACAAATTGTTCATCATTAAGCCTTGTATAAATTCTTCATCTCGAGGAAACTTCTGTTTTTTTGTTTTGCTAACTAGTGTACAAATGATGCTATTTACATAATCATACTCGTCTATATCTTTAATTAATGACGCAAAGGTTCCGATTAAAGAATTGGTAGGAATACCACATACGGAACGTCTGAAAATATAAGAACTTACGCATTCAAAAATAGTTACAACCTCTTTAACGGATAACGCTTTTTGAATTGAATAATCATAATACACTTGTAAGAGTAGAGGGTATGCTACTTCGCTGCGCAATCCATTAATGTTCGTTATTGACTGGTTCAATATCTTATCCTCTTCTGTTGCATAATGGATAGCTGCGTAAGATTTTGCATATAAATACATTTCTTTTACCCAGTCTTTTAAGTGTTCGGTTGGGTGGAACTCGTCTCGATTTTCTAAACTGTATTTTCCAAAGGTCTCATACAGCTTATCTAATTTTGAAACCACTCCTGTTTTTATAGTCAAATAATCCCGAATAAACAAGTCGAATAAATTAGAGTTTTCATCATGATTGAGAAGAAGCTCCATTTCATGCCAGTACTTATTGTATAGTTCTTCTTGAACAGATGACGAAAATGACATAAACATATAGTTTTTAATTTTTTCTGCCTCAGTCAGCTTTAGACCTGTAGAGTTTAACCCTTCGAATATAAGCTGTGGGTCATCTATGCCTCTTTCTAGACGTGAATTAATAATGGTTAATTTTTTTACTCCTTCATAAATTTCATCTACAGATAATTCACTACTGTTTATCCATTGCATGAAGAAATTGTAATTTTTCAAAATACGTGCTGAAGGGTTTGTCGGCAAGTCTTCACCATTTAATAACGCCAAATATGTAGCTCTATCTTTAGTGGAAGGAATAAGTTTATATTTATCCATCCCTTCTTCTTCGCGATTTAATAAAAAATAGGAGTATATTTTACTCTTTGTAATTTTGTCTCGCGAATTGTCAATAAATGTGCATAGTGCAATTAGAAATAAACTAAGTGTTGTAGTTCGCTGTTGACCATCGATTAAGAGGTATTTAGAAATGTCAATTCCTGTTCCTCTATTTTCGTCATCGATATAATAGATGGTTCCCGTGTAATGATTTTTCCTAAATGGATTTGTTGCCGCAGCAGTAATATCTTCCCAAAGGCGCAAACATTGTTCTTTTTTCCAAGAATATACTCTTTGATAAATAGGAATAATCATTTGATGATTTCGATTCATTAATTTAGTGAACGTTGTACTATCGACGCGCATGCTAACACTCCTCTGTTAATGTCGTATCTTACTTTTCCAAGTATACCATGATTTTCTACTGTTTTATGAAAAACAAAAAGTCCGTGAAAATATGATAATTACCTACAAAATTATGAAACTCCATTAGCAAACCTAACAAAATTTTTGATAATTCATAACTTTTTCCTAAAAACCTATTCACAAAATGGGAAATTTTCGATATGATAGGTAATATTTAACGGGTCCATTTATCAAAATTACGAAAAAAGATATCTATTTAACGAAAAATAAAGGAGCAACAGTACCATGTCTAGTCCAAAAGACCGCTTAATTGAAATGATAGAGATTGCACATTCCCGAGATGGCGAATGTCTCTCTCCTACATATATAAACGCGCACACCCACTTAAAGTGGAAGTGCCACGAAGGACATGTATGGGAAGCGAAACCTCATAATGTGAAAAGTGGCAGCTGGTGTCCAAACTGTAAAAATCGGACACCTAAATACACAATTAAAGATATGCACGCTCTTGCCCATGAAAAAAGCGGCGAATGTTTATCCGAGGCGTATACTCTCTCAAAGAAAAAGTTGCTTTGGAAATGCGATGAAGGGCATCAGTGGGAAGCTACGCCTTCCGCCATTCGAATCGGCCGTTGGTGTCCTGTCTGTGCGCGACAAAAACGTGCAAGAAAAAAGTTAACCATTGAAGAGATGCAAACACTTGCCTATTCGAGAGGTGGAAAATGCTTGTCTACCACCTATGTTAATAACAGCTCTCCCCTCACCTGGCAATGCGAAAAAGGACATACGTGGGATGCCGTTCCTCGTAGTGTAAAAAAAGGGTCATGGTGTCCATCGTGCGGAAGTCGTCGCGCTGGACGTATCCCCGCTATAAAGCCCATGCGTACGCTTCAAATTATCGCAAAAAGGAAAGGTGGCCAGTGCTTAACTTCTCAGTTTAGAGGGTTTGGCCAATTGCAGGAATGGGAATGTAAACACCATCATCGTTGGCATGCAACATATGAAGAAATAACGAACGGTCTGTGGTGCCCTGTTTGTGAAGGTTCAGATTTTGAGCTAACTCATTCTAAAAAGACTGTTTAGTTTTACATATAATAGACTCTTTTTTTTACTTTCAAATCTAAAAAATACTAAAAAACATATTTTATTTCATATGAGGTGAATCCGAATGACTTTAGCACATACTTGTCAGCATGAACACGTTGAAGAAAAAAAGGAACAGTCCGTATTATCTTCCAACACGCAACCAGGCAAAAAGAATAGACAAAAATTATCCATTGAAGTAATGAAAGAAATTGCAAAAGAACGCGGTGGACGTTGTTTATCTCGCAACTATGTAAACTCTGCAACCAAACTCAATTGGAAATGCAGTGAAGGTCATACTTGGAAAGCAAATGCAAATAGCATTCGTAGCGGCACTTGGTGTCCTAAGTGTAGCCGTAAGGGTGGTAATCGTCCCTCCCTCACTATTGACCAAATGAAAAAACTTGCTTTTGAGCGAGGGGGACATTGTTTGTCGGAAGCTTATCAAGGGTGTCACATGAAATTAGAATGGGAATGTGAACATGGCCATGTTTGGAAAGCAAGTGCTTCAAGTGTACGAGCGGGGAGCTGGTGTCCATCCTGTTATCATGAAACAAGACGAGTTTTAAAATACACCATAGAAGACATGAAAAAATTGGCTGCTTCCAACGGTGGTACGTGTCTTTCCCCTGCTTATCTTGGTGTAAGAGAGCATTTAATTTGGCAATGTAACTCTGGCCACACTTGGAAAGCTAATCCTAATAGCATTCGCAGCGGAAGCTGGTGCCCTGACTGCGAACGAGCAACCCGAGAAGAGCGTATTTGGAAGCCATATCGTGAAATGGTGGCTCAATCTACATAAGAAATAAGAAAAATGTACAAATACAGGAAAAAACTTGATAAGCTAAAAGAAGCTTTGTTTAAAGAAGTTTATTTATCTTTTCCACACGGAAGTGAAATGTTGATTAACTCTATATAGAAAGGTACGTCGTAAGATGAAAACAGTTCTAGAACGTTTTAATGAATTAAGTGCATTAGCAGCAGTTAACGGTGGCAAAAATTTAAGTACAGCTTATGTTTCGTCCCGCACAAAATACAAATGGCAATGTCAAGAAGGCCATGAATGGGAAGCAGTCCCTGGTACAATTCGTAATGGCAGTTGGTGTCCGACATGCGCAAGAAGACGAAATGGAAAAGAACGTTTAACCATTGACCTTATGCATGAAATAGCCGAATCACACAATGGCAAATGTTTATCAGATACATATATGGGTTCTCATGGATTGTTGAAATGGAGGTGTAAAGACGGACACCAGTGGGAAATGAAACCTGCTCGGGCTAGACAAGGGGCCTGGTGTCCGACGTGTACAAAATTAAAACGAACAAAACAAGTACCCTATGAAGAAATACAAGCTTTTGCACAAAAACGAGGTGGTACCTGCCTCTCCTCCCCTTCGTCCTTTGTGTTATCTGAATTAAAGTTTCAATGCATGGAAGGTCATATATGGACTGGAAGATGGAGTAATGTTCGAGCTGGTAGTTGGTGTTTAAAATGTTCGGTAGAACGAAAAAAAAACACTCTGGAAGACATGCATGCTTTAGCAAAATCTCGAGACGGCGAGTGTATGTCAACAAATTATATTCGCTCGACCCAACCTCTAACATGGAAGTGTCATCTTGGTCATCAATGGTCGGCAACACCAGCTAGTATTAAACAAGGTTCGTGGTGTCCAACGTGTTCCTATATTTTTTCAAGAAGACAAAAGCAAACCATTGCATTTATGGAGTCCTTGGCTCAAGCAAAAGGTGGCAAATGTTTATCTACGGAATATCATGATGTGCATACGGCTTTGTTATGGGAGTGTCGATGTGGGTTTCAATGGCATGCAACGCCTGCTAGTATTAAACGAGGAAAATGGTGTCCTATTTGTCGTTGACGATGATGTAAAGTAAATAATTTGACAAGTTCCTGTTCAAATCTTGAAAAAATAAATTATCCTTCAGAAAATTATGAAAAACACCCTAAATCTGTTTGCTAAAATATGGTGAAAATCGCTTATTTAAAGGTGTTTTTGATGTTTTTCTAACTTTAGTGTACCCTTTTCTCAGGTACACTTTTTCTTGTTGCTCTTTCAATGCCAAATTGCCATCAAAACAGACGTAAAAAAACCACGCCTTATGAACCGTGATAACCTTCTCCCGCCAAAGTATGCACTCCTTTTCATTTACGTGCAAAACCTGCAATTACTCCCAACCTCAGACATAAAGACCCTGCTGCAATAGGTAATCCTAACAAAAACTGAACATAACTATTCCCCTTTCTATGTTTTTTACCTTTAAACTTCCATATATACCATAAAAGCCTAAAAGAGCCTCTTCAAATATTTGTAAGAGGTCCGATGTCATTCTAAATATCTACTATTTTCTCGTTGGAATATAGGACATTTACCAGAGGTGTCAGACTTTATACGTAGTAAATTGGATGTCTTTTAGGTAAAATTCCCTCTCCCTCCAATTAAAATGGTATATACTATCAACAATAGTTGGTATAACAACCATTTTTTGCACACAAGAAAGGAGAACGACCTATGACAATCAGTACACTCCAAAAGAAAGCGTTGTCGATTGCCTCCCCTCACCCTGCTCACACGTTACGTTTTCGTCAAATGCCTAAAAGAGGACATGTTGTATTTGATTTGTCCAATGCATTTTTATATGCAATGGACAAGAATGCTAGTACGAACATGGAATTTGGCTTAAACCCTGAACGTACACATCTATACCTCCGCTTCAATCAAACATCCACAGGCCTTTCGCTTAAAAACAAAACTAACAAGTATCGTCTTAAAACTATAGGAGCCACTATCTTATGGCGCTCTTTGCAAAAAAAAGTTCCTACGGCTAAATTAATGCAAACGTATTTAGGAAGAAAAGTGAATTCTTGTTTATTTGAATTCCCGCTTCATCATGAGCTCTCTAATAATTTGTGTGTTACTACTATAGAAGATATTCAATGGTTTGCAGATGAAGAATATCAAAAAGTGAACATCCCCTATATCAAATTCACTACGAACTATCGAAATTACACGATGCTTTATCTATCGGCATCTTGCTTATCTTTGGCACAAAGAAGTGGAAGCACTCATATTGAATGTGGATACAATGTAAATCAACAACATCTCTTCTTTCGTCTTAATAAAGATGGAAAAGGTTTAGCGATAACTAATAGAAACGGTCAGTACAAAAATACAACCATTCGAGCAGATGGACTTTTTTTAAGTTTGCAAAAACGCTTTGCAGAGATAGAGATGGAAAAGGAGTATTCATTAATTAACCTCGATGAAACCACTCTCGCCTCTTCATTTTTATCTACATTAACCTGTAAGCAGATTAAGGACGAGCATATTATTCAGTCGCTACCAATTGAGTGGTGCCAGGAACATGACTATTACTATCAACGAACATATCCAATGACGTTGCATTTTATGGCTAGAAAGGGAACTCCCGCTGCTCGTAACCTTTATCTTTCCAAGTCATTAATGGATGTTGCTCAGAAAACTGGTGCCACTCATATTCAATTTGGTTATGATGTAAATGGTCAAGTTGGGTATGTTCGACTTAATAGCCATGGAAAAGGTATATCATTAAAAACTGACCTAGGTCTGTACCGTTATGCGCCTGCGGGGGCAACTGATTTATATAAATCCTTAGTTCGTTATTTGCCTTGCATGCAGGAAGACAAGGTGTTTATCTGTCAAGAATTGAATAATGGCACATACGCGTACTTCCTTGAACAAAAAGTTGAAAATGAACAAATCAACGTAATGAATGAGGAAACGATTATTTGGCTTACATCAGATGAACACGTCCAATCACAGCGCGTTCGAGAAGGTAATTCCCCTTACTCTATTAAGTTTTATCAGACTTATAAAAAAGTAAAAGGTCCGACTCATGTTGGTTCGTATGCCATTTACCTATCTCGAGCATTTTATGGATACATTAAGAATCACAAAAAAACATACATACGTTTTCAAGTCGATAATAAAAACCAGCGGTTGTTTCTTCATCTAAATAACGAAGCTGGTTTAGGTTTGATTGACCCTCGGTCTGGTAATTACTTCACAGCCCATATAGGCATGTCTCACATTATGCGTTCTTTACAAGTGGCAATGCCAGCATTGAAAGAACGTACAAAATATCATTTACATCAGTTAGACCCTTATACGTTTGTCATGTCTGTTGAAAAACAGATAGAAGAAGTTGATATGGTCAAATCTGTTGTGGTTAAGAGGAAGACGTCTGTCAAAAAAACAAAGAAACTTGACGAACCCAAAAAAACAAGTCTCAATGAAGAAACTAAAAGTGATGAACATCCTCCTACCCAAACACTAGGTGATTCGGTTAAATTCTTTTTTGAATCAGCAACTTCTAAAGCATCTGCTTGCTATCGTCTACGAATGACTCCTAGGTTAATAAGGAAATGGCAAAAAGGGAAATGGTCACATGCTCATCTTGAATGGAATTATGAAGATAAATGTATCCAAATTCAATTTAACAGAGAAAGTCTTGGTATCTCTCTAATCGACTCTTCTACTTATACGCGACGTAAGGACCCTATCGCTATTCCTCTATCACTTTGGCCTGATGTCGAAATGATAACAACTACGGTGCGAAAAGGGACACTAGTTGATAAAGGGAATGGTTTCTATCAACTTCATCTGTCCTCTTTAGTAGAAAACTAAAAAACTCTTAGTCTCACTCCCATTCATGAGTGAGACTTTTTGGAGCCGTTTTAGCAATGGTAATTTCATTTTCAATTCGTTATAATTAGAAAACATAGTAAAAAAGAACTTATTCTTGTATTAATTTTTGAAAATTTTGAGGTGAGTTATGAAAACTTCGAAGATAACAAACGATGACACTATAAAAACAAAAGAAATAAAAGATATATTGAAATTAAATTCTCTTTCAATAAAGTTTGAAATCCGCAATCAAAATCAAATTTATCTAGAGTTCCCCTCATTAATTATGAAGGAATTTGAGAAAACAAAATCTACACATATAACGTTTGGTTTTATAGAGGATGAAAACATTATTGTAATTCATCTAAATCGTTCGAAAAAAGGAATTGAAGTACTTCCTGGTACAAAAAGAATGGAAGCAACAGAGCTTTACACTCTTTCAAAAAGAGAAGCTCCAATGCTAGAGTTAGATAAAACATATAAAGGCGTTCAATTAGATGACCAAACCTTTTTGTTTAATATTTCCAATGCCAATGAAACTCATAATTCGTTATATTATTTGGCAATGAGTAAAAAAGTTAAATGGCTAAATTTTATGGAGTTTAATTCTGAAGATTTTCCATTTATAAAGTTTACTATGACTCCTACTAACTATGCATATATTCATCCCTCCTTGCACTTACGGGAAATGATAAAAGCGCATAAAAAAAAGTATTTATCTGTGGGGTTTGATGTAAATACACAATCACTTTTACTAAGACCAACAGATGAAAAACGAGGCATATCTTTATTAACAAAAAACGGAAACATAAGAATGCACACTCTACCTTTTGATTTATTTTTTGATGATATAAAAAAAAATATTATGTCCCCTGTATTAGATAAAAAATATTATGTTCAATCTTATCTCCACGACACATTTAAAATACCCATTGGAGATATACAGACTAACCTATTAATAGATACTCCTTCAATTGAGGAAAACATAAAATGGATAGATAGATGTAAAGATTTAGATACAAATGGGGTCGAAGGTGTTGTTGATGAACGTCAGGAAATTTTCAACAAATTAAGAGACGATGAGAAACAGGATGAGGATACTCTGTGTTTTTATACCTACCACATGGACTATACAGAATCTAAGTTATATGCTTTATATTTTGCTGAGATGCTTTTAGAAGGGCAAGTTACAATGAATATGACACATGTTATCTTTGGTATAGATGATAAAACCCAAAAGGTATATATTCAATTTAACAATCAGGGAAATGGCTATAAAATTCAAAATAGTGAGGGAGAATTACAGTATAAACCATTTTTGGCTTCAAACTATTGGCGTAATTTATCATCTCAAATAACGTGGATAAAAGCAGATAAACTTTATTCATTAAGGCAAGTTGATAAACATACTTTTATAATTCAGGATAATAAGCAGGATGGTCAAATAGACGAGTTAAAAGAAAAAACTATGCCCCTTACTAAGATAAAATGGTTACCATTAAAAAAATATGAAAATAATGGATTCCCTGATTCTCGTAAAACCAAAGAAACAATAAAATTTAACCAAAGAAAAGAAAAAAGTACGAATGGGAATATAAAAGAATTATATAAATTAAGATTCTCATATGTTTTGTATGAATATATCGTTAAGGTGCATAAGCCTTATATGAAATGTGGAATTCACAAAGAAAAAGACGTTATTGTTTTTGAATTAACAGATGAGATGTCAGTTGTTGATTTACTTCATTTACTTTATCCAAAACGAAAACACAGTAGTTATTATATCGTACCTATAACTAATCTTTATCGTTACCTTTCAGAGCATTTATCTTGGGTAGCAATTGGAGAATATTTTAATGTACAGAAATCAGGAAATCGATTTTATATAGCTAACCCTGGTACTACAAATAAATTATCAGACCAGGAAATTCTTCAACTTGACCACATGAACGATATTAAATGGATAGAGACGGAAGATATAGCTAGTGAAGCTATTGCTAAAAAGTTAAAAAAACGAATGTTAAATCGACATGAGAAATATATAAATGGGCATTTAGGAAAAGGTACTTCAAAGAAAACTGTAGAAATGAAACAAACTAAAGATGATGTATTTGTTAACCAAATTTCCTTTCAGGAGGTTGAACAGAAATCTGATTCTGTAAAAAATAGCGTCCTTATGCATTTATCGGCAAGGGTGCAAAGGCATCTAAAAAAGCAAGGTATTACTCATATGGATGTTGAATTTGAGAAAGATGGTCAGACTTGTACACTAGCATTTCATTCTAAAAACACAGGAATACCTATTGTTGATACAACCTCTTATGTGTATTATAAAAATGGAATTCCTATACCAGGAACCCACCCGCTCTCCACTTCCTTTCTAAGTAGCGAGGGCTATAGGGTTAAGCCAAAAGATAAGTTAACTTATAAAATAGTGTTTGAAAACTAGAAAAAAGCAGCGAAACATTAAGTTCGCTGTTTTTTCTTGTGAATTATTGATAACAAACAAGTTGAGATATTTTCCTTTCTTCTTTCATATCCATAGTAGGATGAAAGAAATCGATTAATAAGGGGATGACTGCATGAAAGAACTCTTTGTTCAATATCGTAAATGGATTGTTGCTGCTGTAGCTATTCTTGTTATTTGGAAACTTGCTTTTGGTGGAAACGAAGGTTTAACAAAAGAAGAATTTGAAGAGGGATTGAAAACTATTTCAGATGGAAGAATTGTCATTGCAGATTCTAAATTCATAAACGAAAAGAAAAACTCTTTGTATATGGCCGAATGGAATGGATTTACTATTACTGCTAAAGTAGAAGACAATCGCTTAGTTCTTCCTTACGGGATTTTAACGTATCCCGTTGGGCAATTAGATGAAATTTCACTTGGGCAATTTCGACAATTAGCAGCAGACCTCAGCGGACTTGCAGACTCAAAGCTATCAGTCGATGAACGAAACTCATTAATAGATAATGAGCTAAATTTTAACCATTTTATCATGAATGGCGGAGACTATAGCACTTCAAAAAATGGATTAAATTATCTCTTTAGTGGGGCAACCAACCCTAATGTAGTTTCCACGTTTTTAGTAAAAGAAGAAGGAGATTAAGAAAACCTTTTAGTAGATGTAATCACTATAATTCTCCTATTAAAATATTGAAGAAATTTAAAAAGAACAATATACAGGAAAGCGGTGCTTTCCTTTTTAAAATTTTCTTTTTTTTCTAGAAATTGCATGAATAACATATCTACATTACCTTTTTCCTCTACCAAGCTATCTATCTTTTCTCCTTTCCCCTCCTTTTATGATAGAAAAAGAGAGTGAAGAGTGATTAAAACGGATACATAACAGAACTAATTTGTACGCTTCCTTTAATAGTAATGACACAATTATCATCGCTCATATCCATAAAAGAAAATTTCATTTACACACAGAAAAGACCAGTGCTCCTACGCTGGTCTTTTCCCTTTTTTCTACAGACAAGTAGATAATTCAGTCTTGTATATCGTATCTATAATTGAAATTCCTATCAACTTCTTCACAAAAGTGTGTTGCGAGGGGTTAGACAATAATATAAGCGCGTATTTAAAAAGATTATGGAAAATTAAACCTACTTTGTTATACTAAAAGGAGAAAGTCAACAAACTTAGGGGGAATGATATGAATCCTTATAGACTTTTTTTAAAATTAACACGAATTAATGTCCAATCCGCTCAAAGGCGACAAGAAATTATCTTTAAAGCGTTCGATGAAGTTAATAGGGCTTTTAAAGACTTTAGAACCTCTTATTTTAATTCAAGTGGTGACAAATCAACAACTGTACAACCTGCCCCAGCGGGAATATACGACGAGATAGCCCTATCATATCAAGAAACCGCAGCTACAGTATTGTCCTATTCAGAAAAAACAGAAGATGTAGATAATGTTGAATTTCTTAATGGAAGAGATGTTTATGTTTCGCTTACAAATACCGAAAACTCTCCAGTAGATTCAGTAAATGAAGTTAGAGCAAATACAGGTAATTATTCACTCACATTAAAAGAAACAAAAGAAGATAGCGGAATACAGCTACCCCTTCAATTGCCCGTTCAAAAACCTTACCATAGCTACGTAGCCTTTCATTTGAAAACAACTGGCCCCTCACCTAAACGAGGTCATACCATTGTTGAAATAGCTGCTGTTAAAGTTCTGCATGGTATTATTATAGGAACCTTTGACAGATTAGTTGACCCTAAACGAAAACTGTCAAACAACTTTACAAAAAATACAGGCATCACCAATGAAGATGTAAAAGGGAAACCTGTATTATCTGAAGTCTTAAGCTCCTTCTGTAAATTTGTAGATAAGTTTCCACTTGTCGCTCATAATTCTAATCATGGAATTAAATTTTTAACTTATTATAATGACGTAATAAAAGACATACCATCAGATGATACATTAAACTGGGTTCATCAATTAAGTAAAGAAAGCACAAAAATCAACATCAATCAGTCCATCAACATAGGAGATTTTGCTAAGCAAATAAAGCGACCTCTTCCTACTAATTGCCGAACATTTGATGAAGCTTTGGCAATTTCACACGTTTACGAAGGGGCAAGAAGTAAATAAAAAAAGGAAAGCACTGCTTTCCTTTTTTGCTTAGTTATGTATTTGTCTATTTTGTGGTGCATCCAAACAAGATATTAGGCAAAACCTATTCCCTATGGTCGTAGATTATTTGAAAACTGCTTGTCTACAGACTGGTTTTTTTATTTTTCTTTTAGGTCATCTGTTTGGCTACTGGATAGTGCTCCTTTTTCAATTTCTAACTTTTTCAACTCCAACTCTTGAAGTTTTACCTGAGTTTGCAGCTTTCGCTTATACGCTTCATATATTAAAGCTGCGATTACAATAATCACAACAAAAAGGTAAAAATATGCGTCCATCCCATCCTCTCCTTCCGATGCTAAATGCTACCATAATTTATATAATATTTCTACAAAGCAATTATAAATAATCCCCTTATTATCCTCTTACTTCCATAATAACAACCATAAAAAAAGCATACAGAAGGCTGCATGCTTTTCAATTTAATCAACTTTATCACTTTACAGGGTTTTATGCCAGTACACTGCCTTGTTTAGGTGACAAAACATTTGCAGGATTCGTATGCAATAAGAGTTGCTGGCTGTATCTCTCGTGCGCTATATGCCAGTGCTGATGCCCGATATCATCTAGTGCGCCGTAGAAACACTCAACAGCTTCTTGACTATCTGAAGGATGGGTTGCTTCTTTTTCTTTTAAAAATCCTCTCATTAACGCCTGGATGTTGATATGGTCATTTCCTAATTCACGAATGGTCTCATGAGCCGGGTCATCATAATTGCCTTGTGCCCACTCGTGGTATAATTTTTTTCCTTCATCATATTGATTAACATTTTCGATTGTCGCGTTCATGGTATCATATCCCTTCTATTTATAGTCTCTTTAGTTTAAATCATTTTTAAAAGTGAGAAACAAAAAAAGGGTTTTTCTATATTCCTTACTCTTTTTCCTCTTTGTTTCTATTTGATACTGGCCTGCGTTTACCGTCATACACAAGGGATGAAGCCGTACGAATGGTATGTTCTCCAAACGACTCGTTAATGTTATTTGTTATGTGATATAGGGGTTCTTTTTTTGCATCTTCTTCATACGTAAATAAATCTAACTGTTTATAGGCATGCTGCTTATCTACAACATCCATCGCTGTCACTCCAACTAAACGCACAGCCTCTCCGTTCCAATGTTGGCGAAAGAGATTCAGTGCCACAGACAGCAACTCTTGCCCACCCTCTATCATCCTTTCTAATTTACGACTACGTGTAATGGTTTTAAAATCGCTGTATCGAATCGTAATTTGCACGCTTTGCGTAACGACATTTCTTTTTTTCATTCGCTCCGTCACTGACATCGCCATTCTTCCAATAGCCTCTGCAATTTCTTTTTCTTCTAGCATGTTTTGCGGAAGTGTCATCGAGTTTCCCACACTTTTTACTTGAAAGACCGAATCGGGATTAACAATACGATTATCTTGACCGTTTGCACGTTCTTTTAAATGAATCCCCATAATTCCAAGTGTTTTTCGTAACACAATATCATCTGCTTTTGCGATGTCTTCTATAGTTAAAATTCCTTTACTTTTTAGTTTTTCTGCTGATTTCTCCCCTACTCCGTGCATTTCTTTAACTGGAAGCGGCCACAACGCAGAAGGGATATCTCGCTTTCGAAGGACAGTAATGCCCATTGGCTTTTTCATGTCGCTTGCAGTCTTAGCTAGGAAACGGTTGGGTGCAATACCGATTGAAACAGGTAAATCAAAGCGTTCCAAAACACCTTTTTGAATCATTTTGGCGATGTCCATCGGGGAACCTAGCTCATAACATTCCGTTATGTCAATATAGCATTCGTCAATGGATACAGGTTCTAATACTGGACAAATACTTGCTATATAATTAAAAAGCTTTTGTGACGTCTCTCGGTATAAGGTATGATTTGGTTTCATAACCACGAGACCTGGGCATTTCTTTTTCGCTTCCCATAAGGGCATGGTTGTATATAATCCGTACTCTCTGGCCAGATAATTACACGTTACTAAAATCCCTTTTCTTTCCAGAGGATTTCCTGCTATGGCAAGAGGTTTATCTTTAAGAGATGGGTTCAGTGCCATTTCAACAGAAGCAAAATAACTATTGGCGTCGACATGAAGGATGACCCGTCCGTTTTTAGGGTACCATTCTTTCACGTTATTTCCCCTCTTTCCGTACTTAATCTTATTTTTATTATAGCACAAACGTTCGATTCTATTCTATTTGACCTATCTAGACCTTGAACATTTGCTTCCTAAACTGTAAAATAAAAACTAACCAAAGTGTAAAGGATGGATGTAATGAATTATTTTGGCATGAGCAAAGAACTAGTAGAAAATGCGATTTTGCATCATGTGACTTCCAAATCCCCAGACTATATGGTTCAACCTGTTAACGGCAGGTTCCTGAAAAGACCGTACGGAATGGTTTACAGAGCAAGAGGAATAGGCAGCGTAGAAATGAAAACAATTCCTGATTTGTCACTCGATAAGTTAAATAGTGAAGCGTGTATGCAATACATGGTGCACGCATTTGATAATAAGACAAAAAGAGATATTACGTATTTACTTCTAAGTTATTCTGAGGATGATGAAGAAAGAGCGCACGGTATGAAAAAAAACGTCGTTCGAGATTACGCAAAACGAACTAGGAATTGGTCCAAACAACAAGTAAGAACTCTTGTTACTCAATATAAGCAAGATAGAGAGTTGGTAAAGTAAGATAAAAGAACGAAAAGGAGTCTCCGCCCTTTTCGTTCTTTTTGTATAAAAATCGTTTTAAAAACCAAATTAGAACATTTTGGATTAAACTTAAAAAGAACAAAATATTAAAGATAGGATTGAAAGCTGGATGGCAAGTATTTTAGATATTTCGTTAAAGGCAATTCGAGAAGGAGTTGGAGATGATGGTCTAGGTGTAACCTGTAGCATCTATTACAAAACGAAAAGGATTGGAGAAGCAAGAGATAATGGTTTAGACCCAGGCATTGAGGTCGATATTATAGAGTCTTCTAAACTGTTTTTTCGCAGTAAAGTGAAAACCTATTATAAATATCACTCTCATCCTTCTTTACCTGCTGAACAACTATTTATTCGTAATTTATTTATTTTACATCAAGAAGAAGAATTGTATAAACGAGTTTTACACAAAGGATTTCCTATTTTGGTATATGCAAACTATCATTCTTACGATGATACTGCAAACTTAAGATGGAATGTCCATGTTCCTCCTCTTTCCAAGAAATATAGGTGGTGCTCAATCGAGGAACAAATTAAAAATATTATTGAGCAAGAGAGTGTAAATATTTATCGTGTTTATCGTTCGTTCGCTGATTTCATCAAATATAAATAAATACTCCACCCTATCATAAGAAAGTAGGTGATAGGTTTACCGAACGCTGCATAAAGTAAGAGAGGTTTTGAGTAAAACTAAAATGCAAAGGGGCAAAGCAAATGAAGAAAACGTTGATTGCGCTATGTGTAGTGGCTGGATTGGTAGGTTGCGGGAACGGAGAAGAGCCTTCGTCAACTACTCCGAAAGAAGAGAAGAAATCATCACCTGTCCATACAAAAGACGATGATGCAGCTAACAAAAGTGAGGACAAAAAAAACGATGAGTCTGCTGGACAAGAAAAAAAGGCAAGCACCGCTGTTGACGAAAGCGCAAAGAGTAATCAAGTTGAGACAAAACCTGGAACCGAAGATAGCTCAAAAGACGCAGAAAAACCAGCCACTCCTCAACAGCAAAAGCACAAGTACGCACGAACGGAAATTAATATTCATGATACGAATCCAAACTCAACAGAAAAAGACTTAATTGATACATTGCGTCAAGAAGTGTTTGGCTCTAGTGATGAATCGGTTCGTATTGGTTCACGCATTGTATCTTTTGAGAGAGTAGATGGAAATCGATTTAACATTGAAACAGACAAACGTTTAATTGAATTTGCTTTTTATACAGACAAAGGTGGATGGAAAATAACCGATATTAAAACTGGTCAAGTGTTGCTATCAACGGATGGAATTGAAGACCAAGGCACTCAAACGGATGATGAGAATCAAGATACCCCTACCCCGCCACCAGCAAACAACGCTATTGAAACAAGTGGGGTTGATGTTGAACAGATGCTGCGGTTCGAAATGGACACACGTTATGATTTGATTGGCGACACCATTGAACAGCTCTCTCAAGCAGACACTACTACTTTCTACGCAAAAACCAATTTACGAGAATTAAAAATTACAGTGGCTGCACATACAAATGCAGCACTTAAATTTAACATTTATGATAAGAACACAGGAGAACTTCTTTTCAGTAGCGAAACATAAGAGAATAATGTATTAGAGGGATTTACATGGGACTGGGGATAATTGCGATACTAGTTTAGGTGAAAATAGAAAAGTATTTGAGGATTGCACAAAATGCGGTGAAGAAAAAAGTGTCCGCGATGTTTGAAGTTACTGTCAAGGAAAATCGTAAACGTCGCAGCAATTTGTAGGTTGCATTTATGAACTCCTTTCCGCCATCAACATTCCATGCTCAATGATTCGTTCGTTAGTGTACCGCTAAACTAATGTATTAATGGTAAAATATTTTTAGACCAGTCAATATGAGCAAGAGACTAGAATAAATAAATAAAACTCCCTCAAATAAATATGAGGGAGTTTTTACCTTTTAAAGATATTTGCTATATGTTTCCTCTACGGTTCTCGCCCAATCCATAGCTTTTGAAAAAGTAGTACTACGATATGTCATTATTTGAAGTGAGTTAACAATCCCTTTTACAATACCAACTTCAATGAGTTGGCTTTCGTTTGTAGTTTCATTCGGGCGGGCAAATGTTTTGATGTTATTAATACACTCTTCAAGATGTATATTCCAGGCATTAAGCAACTCTGCATAAGCTGATTTTGTCTGTTTAGTCCACTTGTTTTCTTTGCAAATTTTTCGATAATCCGTATCATCGTCAAAAATGGAATCTTCCATCACCATAATCTGTTCTACATCATATGAAAAGAAACTGTATACCGAAGTAGAGGTGTTAATTATTTCATTTGTTTTTGTGTGTAATTCAGCTGTTTGGGTAGTTGAAATTGTAATTACCTTTTTGAGCTCTTTTGCGTTCCATGGACTTGTTTTCATACATATCAAACTCCATTCTACTAATATTTAACACTATAATTATAAAGACGAATTGTAAATACTAATTAAAAATCCAAGAAAAATGTTGTTACGTTAATACATCATTTTAAAAATCTCTCTCTCACCTATTACCTCTTTACAAGTTATGGTATTCTATTAATTGTGTCTTGAAAATTATTCTTTATAAGGTTTTTTATGGGTATGAAGATAGGCGCATTAAGAAAATAAGATTCGAGGTGAAAGTGTGAAAAAAGAAAAAAACAGCTCTAGAAAGGGATTTTGGGGCACTATAGGAGGAATTTCACTTCTTGCATTAGCGAAAATGAAGTGGATTTTACCTATTTTAAAATTCACAAAAGTATCAACGGTTGTATCTATGCTTCTTTCTGTTGGGGCTTACGGTTTAGTGTACGGATGGGCATTTGGATTCTCTATTGTTTATCTATTATTAGTTCATGAATTAGGACACTATGTCGCATGTAAAATTAAAGGTATCCCTGTTAAACCAACGTTGTTTATCCCCTTTTTAGGAGCAGCAGTACGTCTAGAAAAGATGCCAACATCCGCAGCGGAAAATGCCTTTATTGCGTATATGGGCCCTGTTTTTGGTGTATTATCCATCGTACCAGCGGTTATTTTGTATATGACAACCCACTCTCCTTTGTGGTTAGCGGTCATTTCAATGGGTTCTATATTAAATCTTTTCAACCTTATTCCGTTTAGTATTCTAGATGGCGGAAAGATTGTCGGAGGCATTAGTCCTAAGCTTTGGTTTGTCGGACTTATTTTAATTATTGCTTATGTTGTATATTCACATTCAGCTATGGCTACAGTTATTGCTATCCTTGGAGTCATCCAGTTATGGAGCTTTTATCGTCAGCAAAAATCCATTAAACATGAGAAAGAAGCCATTGAAGAAATTCAGACATTTTATCATGAGCTTTGCGAGGCTAAAGATGATAAAGTAAGATTTACCAATAAAATTGAATACGCATATAAAGCCGCTATGCATATTCAACCCATGATACTTTACGGAAAGTTTGAAGAGAAAATGAATCAAACTCAAAATAAACCGCAAACAATTCTGCTAGAAAGCAGCCCATATGAAGAAGAGTACGCTAGATATTTAGAAGCAGCGGATGAATATTTAGCTGGTCTTAATCAATGGTTAGCGGAACAAGAAACATACATTGCCTATTTTGAAAGCCATTATACCATTAGCAAAAAGTCCAAATGGACAACATTTGCAATCTATATCGCTCTTATCTTAATGTTATCAGTAAGCATGGATATCAGCACTGATTTGGTACGACATAATAGTCAAGCGCAATTAATGATGCACCGCTAGGGGAAAAGTTATTAGAAACCCAGTACTTACTTTTTAAAAAGTGAATAATACAAAAATTCACTGTATTATATTGGTTGAAATAAGGTAGAATTGATACCGTTATAGAGGGGTTGCACACTCTATGACAGTATAAGTTATCTTCATCTTTTGCGTGGCTTCGAGCACTATTGCTTGGAGCCTTTTTCTTATTTAATAATTAATGCTAATATATAAAAAGTGCACCTGTTAAAATGAAATTGTCACTACATTTTTCTCTTAATTGCTAATAATACTGCTATTATAAAATCATATATGACACTATTTCAGGAGGAATAAAAATGGCTGCAGAATCAAGATATCGTGAATATAATCCGAATCCTAACCCAAATCATAAGAAAGATAAAATTGCAGATTGTGTTGTAAGAGCATTTTGCAAAGCAGTTGATGTAGAGTGGGCAGATGTGTACACAGAGTTAAGTAAAATGGGACTAGAAATGTATGCTATGCCTAATGATAAGATAGTATGGAAAAAGTTTTTACAAAATGCAGGATTTGTTCACCATTCTATTCCAAGAGCATTAGGACGTAAACGACCTACCGTTTCTTCTTTTGCTCAGACACATAAAACAGGTACGTATATTTTGCAAATCAAGAATCATATTGTGACATGTGAGGATGGCTTATATTATGATACTTGGGATTGTGGTAATAAATCCTTATATGCATATTGGGAAAAGGCGTAAATACAAAAAAAGACCATCGGATTTTCCTAACGGGTTCGGTTGAGAAGTGAAAAACATCAATTTTATACCGAACTATCACATCGAGTTAAATATATTTTGACATAAAATTTAGCATTAGAAAAAGCAGTTAATTGTTCAACTGCTTTTTCTGTGCTCTTTATCATAATTATAGTTTTCATAATTGTAATTACCGTCTTTTTAATTGCCAATTGATGATATTATCATCTCTTAGTGTTGTACGATAAGGCCGTTTTTGGTCGTATAACCGATGGTAACTTTCTGTTTTTCAGTTTCTTTTAGTTTGTGGTATTTCGTTGGCACACCCCAAAGAGCTGTTATCATAGTAAAAACAAAATGCAATAAGATGCAAATCCAGATTGCTGTTAAGGAGAGAAAGAAATGGAATCCGTGAAACATACGATTGATTTCGTCAAAAGAAGACCTGAAGAGAATGTCGATGAGTGGAAAGTGGTGCTAAAGTATAAGGATAAAGAAGTCACCCTTCCTTTTACAGTGGAAAAAGGTGCTAGAATGACCAATTGTTCCACTGAAAGACTTTTACATTTTTATTTCTATGATGCCGAAAGGTCAAGACCTTATCCAACGGCAGAATCATTCCACAAGGGATATGTGCCGCACTTCGATTTACCAAAGGCTAAAAGATTCTTCGATTCTATCAAAGCTGTGGAAGTTGCTCTTGTGAATCTTTTCGGAGATGATTATCAAACAGTCGAAAATCAGGCAAAGGCATACGTGAAAAAGGAAGATGAAAAAAGAAGAAGGTGAATGGTAAGAATGATGAATTGTAATTCCTATTCGAATGAAACAAAGGCTTCTGCAGATGATGCGGAACGCCTTTTTTTTCATTCGAATAGCACAAAAACCGTCTCGTTATACCGTCTTATAACCACGAGATAACGATGTAAAACCTGTTGACATCGACGTAAAAGACAGTATAACTATTTTATCTATTTTAATAAAATGGGGTGAGGATGTGCGTGTATACAAATTAGGAATAACGGCACTACTAGCAACAGCTCTTCTCTTTCCTGCTGTTAGTGTAAAAGCAGAAGAGAAAGAAGAAAAGACAGTATTTCAAAAAGAGCATAAAGAAAAGAGAGAACGTTTTGCTGAAAAGCAAGAACAACGCGAGAAAAAGAAAGCAGAATTTAAAAAATTTAAAGAAGAAAAGAGTAAAGATGGTGACAAAGAACAAGTGAAAAAGCTACATAAAGAACGAAATAAAGAGCTCAATAAAGAAGTTGAAAAGCGTAAAACAGGTGTTCAAAAGACGTTTGAAAATGGACGCAAACCCTTAGAAAAGAATGCGGAGAAAAAGGCAGTTCGTGACCTTCACAAACAAGATTTATTGAAGAATGCAGCAGACCGTTTACACGTGGACATCTCTGGTTTGTCTGCAAAAGAAGCGAAAGCTAAATTAAAAGAAGCATTTAAAGCACAAAAAGAAGTGCGTAAAGAAAAACACGGGAAAGCTTTAGAGAGACTTGCTGCTAAATTAGGTGTGGATATTAAGGGAAAGACACATCAAGAAGCGAAAGAAATCATCCGTAAAGTTCTTAACGTCAAACGTGAAGCAGCTATTGAAAAATTAGCTAAAAAACTACATGTAGATGTTTCTGGATTATCACCTAAAGAAGCTATCGCTAAATTAAAAGTTGTACTTAAAGAACAAAAACATTCGAAAGATAGCATTAAAACTGACACTAAGAAAGAAAGTGCTGAAGACAGTGAATAAACAATTAAAAATAAGTTTAGTTGCAGCCACTCTTCTCTTGGGTGCGTTATTGGTTGGATGTTCAGCTAAAGAAAAAGAAGCCTCTCCCTCCTCTCCGTCTCAAAAAGAAAAGAAAGAAACGAATAAAAAAGTTCAAGAGAAATCTTCACACCACCAGAAAAAAGTAGAGGAAACAGCAAAAGCTGAAAAAAATCAAAAACAACAGTCTCCAGAAGAATTAAATAAAAATATTGCGGAATTAGACAACATCGAAAAGGAATTAATTATTCTTGACAATGAAGAAAAAGATGCATTGGCGATTGAAAAGGCATTAGCTGAATAAATGTTATTTTGGAGAATACAACTCAAAAACAGGCCTTATAAGGTCTGCTTTTTTGGATAACAATTCACTATTTTTAGTCTCAAAGCCTTGCTGTATCCGCTTTTATTGTATGTGTTAAATCTTTATAAAGGGTGTTGGCATCGTGAAAAAGAAGGCTACAATACATGTACTTAAAAAACATATGAGAGGTGAATGAAATGAATATAAAAAAGTAGGTTTAACTTTATTATTGGCTGTTTCTCTAATGGTACCAGCAGGAGTTGCGAATGCTTCAACGATTCAAAACGATTCTTTTCATATGTGCAAAAAGCACGATTTATTCCCATTAGGAAAAGGTAAGACCGATACCAAACGCCCTGATTTCACGTCTAAAGGAAAAAAATGCGGTGGCTGTGACTTCGTTGCTTTATCAACAGGAACTGCAAAAGTAAAGCGTCCAGACTTTAAAGTTAAGCCAATGCCTTGCAAAGCGGCAGACTTCAAACCGCTTTTGACAGATTCCAAATCTAAAAAGCTTATTCCTTTACCAAAACTATGCCCTGGTGGCGATTGGAAAGCGTTAAATACAAAAGCGGGTCAAGAAAAAGCAAAAAGAGATTTCAAATCATGTCGTGAAAAACGCGGTGAGTGGAAAGCGCTTGATACTAAGAAAAAATTACAGGCTTTTACTCTTAAAGCAAAGTTACAAAAAGCAAAAGCTAAATAAGAATATAAAAAAGAGAAGCTGTTAAGCCTCTCTTTTTTTGAGTCAGTGAATCATACCTGCATATGTTCCAAAGAGAGCAGCTAAAACTAAGAAACTTTCAACTTAATTTCTCTTCTTCTATAAAAACTTAGTTTGTACAATCGTTGAAAAGAATATAGGCGAAAATGTGTAATGTGCGCATCTCTTTCCGCTTCTAATCAACTATTCCCTAAGTGTACCATTTGCTCATTGCCTCCACGCCATATTTTTTTGCAGAACATGAAAAAAAATATTTTTTTCATAAAAAAATTGTAATGAATAAAATAAAAAATAATTATTTTCTAAAGTAACAAATCCCATTATAATAAAAAAGTAATAGGAAAATAGTTACCGAGGAGGAATTTCTTTGAAGCGAAAATGGTTAACGGGTGTTATCTTGTCAGGTCTCTTGTTTTCACCATTTGGAGATATTGAAGTTAATGCGGAACCGGGTGATTTCCCCATCACCTTTCAAAGTATCTCTGTTAATAAACAAAGCTTTACATCTGGTGATACGCTAAAAGTAAGCGTTTCAGCTGCAGATGACCAAGGAGAAATTAAAAGCATTGAAGTTGGTTACGGATACGGTAATAATGATTATGAACCTATTGAATTAACTTACAACAAGGAGACGGGTCTATATGAAGGCTCTAAAAAAATAACAGCCCGCTCCTTTGGCTGGAATGCAACGTGGCATGTAACAGATATAACGATTACAGATAATAACGGGTATGCCTTGCGTGTTTATAACAAAGGCGAGCGACAGTGGCCTGGTCGATATGAAATTACTGTCCGAGATTTAAGCGATGGAACGATTAAAGTTGAAAACAACGATTTAGAACCACCCACTGTCTCTAATCTTTCGTCTGATAAGCAAGCGGTCAACCCAGGTGAAACTGTAAAAATTAGCTTGGATGCGAGTGATAATGACACAGGTGTTCAAAGTGTCTCGATTAACCTGCATAACCCAGAGCAAAACCAATATTCAAAAGACTATGAAATGAATTTGAATAAAGATACTAACCAATACGAAGTATCTATCCCTATAGACGAAGAATGGTTAGGTGGTACGTGGAAAGTTCGAGAAATCGCAGTGCAAGATAAAAACGAAAACAGACAGTGGTACTATAATAAATCCATTGATGATGGCAGTTCGATTAGACAAGATTTTAGCGGAGCAGACTTTAAGGTAATTGATGAACCACCAGTTGTTACAGGCGTTAAAGATGGAGCTTACTACAATCACGAAGTTGTTGCTTACTTTAACGAAGGCGACGGGATGTTAAATAACAGACCTTTTGCAAGCAGCTCCACAATTAGAACTGAAGGACGTTACCACTTACGTGTAACAGATAAGTCAAAAAATGTAACGGAAGTAAATTTTGTTATTGATAAAACCCCTCCTTATGTAAGGAACGTTGACGATGGCACAAGGTATACAGAAGGTGTTACTCCTAAATTTGAAGAGGATGAGACAGCCGCTCTTAATGATGAACCATTTAAATTAGGTACGACCATTACAGAAGAAGGAAAATATACACTTAAGGTGACAGATAAAGCAGGAAATAAAACTACTGTTCGTTTTACTATTTCGAATGGAGAACCTATTTTCTCTGGAGCGACAAATGGTACTTGGTATACAGACGACGTTACCGTTACGTTTTCAAAAGGTGAAGGAAAATTAGAGTACTCTCCTCCTTCAGGAGATTATATTGTCCAAAATGTAAAAAGTGGTGATGTGTACAAGGAAGAAGGCTACTATAAAATTACAGCCACTGATAAAGCTGGATATGCGAGTTCACTTTACTTTTACATTGATAGAACCCCTCCAACTATTAGCGGAGTTGAAGATGGCGGTATCTACAATAAGAGCGTGTTACCACAGATAACAGATGAACAATCTTCCATAGCAGAGTTAACGTTAAATGGTCAGTACTACTCGGGAAAATCATCTATCCAGAATGATGGCACCTATGTATTAAAAGCAACCGATAGAGCCGGAAATACCCGAACGGTGTCTTTTGTAATTGATACTGAAGCCCCTGAAGTAAAAGGAATTGAATATGGAAAAACGTATACCAGTCCCGTAACCCCTACTTTTACAGAAGGTACAGCTACGTTAAACGGAAAAGAATTCAAAAGTGGAACGACGATTAAAACGCACGGTAATTACACCTTGATTGTTACTGATAAAGCGGGAAATGCACCAAAATATAATTTTTCTTTAAACATGAAGCCTATCTTTAGCAATATAGAATCTGATAATCCATCACTTAATTCGACGTTTAACCCGAGAGCTAACATAACAGCAAAAGACACGAACGGAAAAGACTTAACAAAGAACATTATTATTAAGGGTGAAGTGAATACCAAAGTGGCAGGTACCTATAAACTACTTTACAGTGTTACCGAGCAATACGGAAACACAACAGAAGTAGAACGTATCATCTATGTGGAAGATGTTAAAGCTCCTGTATTCTCTGGTATTGTAAATCAGGCCATTCTTTTAAACACAGTCTTTGACCCTAAAAAGGGTGTGACAGCGAAGGATGACGGTGATGGCGATGTGACAAAGAGCATATCCATTACAGGAACGGTGAATACCAAAGTAGCTGGCACTTATACACTTACGTATACGGTTGCTGACAAAGCCCGTAATAAAACAGTTGCTAAGCGCGTGATAACAGTGCAACCTATTGATAAAACAAAGCCTGTAATTGCTGGTGCTGGTAATAAAACGATTAACATCAATACTTCATTTGATGCTAAAGCTGGGGTTACAGCAAAGGATAATGTAGACGGAGATATTACCAAACTACTAGCCATTAAAGGAACAGTAAATGCCAATGCAAAAGGTGTCTACACCCTAACCTACTCTGTTAAAGATAAAGCAGGGAATGCTACAACGGTTACTCGAAAAATTACTGTTGTTGACAATGTTAAACCGGTTATCTCTGGTGCTGGTAACAAAACCATACCTCTTAACAGCAAGTTTGACAGCAAGTCTGGTGTTACAGCAAAGGATAATGTCGATGGCGATATGACCAAGTCTCTAAAAATCGAAGGAACTGTTAACACTAAGGTTAAAGGTGTTTATATTCTTGTCTATTCAGTTAAAGACAAATCTGGTAATCTCACATCCGTCACACGAAAAATTACAGTCGCAGATACAGTCAAACCTGTCATCTCGGGTGCAACCAATAAAACAATTAAACTAAATAGCTCATTTAACTCGCGTACTGGTGTTACTGCAAAAGATAATGTAGACGGTGACATCACAAAATTGATGACTGTTACAGGTAGTGTAAACACGAAGAAAAAAGGAACCTATTCACTGACATATACCTCGGTTGATAAATCAGGAAACAAAACGGTCGTCATACGCAAAATTAGTGTTATTTAAATCAAATAGTATAAAATAAAAGCTCCCTCTACTATGTAGAGAGAGCTTTTTTCGCCTTATCATTAATTTCCGTCCCAGTTTTCACTTTCCATAATTGGCTTGTTTGAAGTTTGGTCTAGAACTCGCCATGTTAGGTCGCCTTTCGAAGTATCTTTAGCTTCTATAATTCCTTCTATTTTGTTAGTGGTGACATAAAAACTCTTCTCATCCATTCTTTTCACAGTATGCAACCTTACTCCAAACTTCGCAGGAGATTCACGCGTCAGATACTCAGCTACATCTGTTATCTGTTCGTCAGAAATATAGTTTTCACTACTTTCATAGTTCGTATAAGCAGGTTCAACTGCATATGAAAGTCCATTTTCATGTTCTCGCCAATCAATAACCAAAAAAATAGCGAAAGCTACTGCTACTGCCAATAATAAAGAATATATCACGTTTTTTTTCATCCGTTTTCTTCCCTTCGACTATATTCATTTACAAGAAAAATGGTACGTAGTCTTCCTAATTGATATTGAAGGAAGGGAAAAAATATGACCTATTCCATTTTTTATACTTCTTAATACAGTAGTAATCCATTAGAGTCATAATAACTACAAAAGAAAAAATGTATAACCAATACAATTCATCAATTGCACGTTCGATTACCAATTCATTCCTGCATATTGTCCCTTTTCTACAGGAAATACTAAAATAGTCGATTTGCGCATAATAGCACCATTCTGCGCTCATGAAATGAACCAGTGGTGAATATAGTAAGAACATGACATCTATTATAAGGAGTGAATTCGTTGAGCATCGACACACGCTCTATTTATCAATATTTATCCGCTTTACATGGACTTCAATATAAACCAGTAACGGATATGAGTGAGTATGACCATGTCCATTTTTTTAAGGATTGGCCCAATCATTCGTTTATTCGACAATTCCATCATGCCTACCAACCTCAAAATTGGCTTGAAGTAGAAAAAGTCGAGATAACAAACCAGGACCGTACGCCTCCACCCCTCCCTCATAAATTGCAACCATGGCTCGCATTTGCCCCTTCAGATGTATTCCTTTCTAAAGATAAATGCGTCGTTCATCGCACGTTGCAAGGTCCTAATGAAATGATAAATTTTGAAGACGAAAGTGAACGTGTAGCTTCTTTCGCTAGATGGATACAAGAGTGGAATAATTGGCGAGAAAACCTTATTCAAAAGAAAGAAGCAAGCGATTTATACGGTAAATTATTTAATTTACTGCAAGAAATTGACCGAAATGCTTCTGAGATGGAATGTTGTATTGGATTAGGTGTATTTACATGGCAAATAGAAAACGAAACGGTTCGACATCCTTTATTTACTGTAAAGGCAGACCTAACATTTGATAAAAAAACAAGTCGTATTCTGCTCTCCCCTATTCCTGATTCTCTTGCATACGAACAGGAAGTAGTAAGCCGTTTACCTCTGGCGAATATCACTACGTATGGACAATTAATAGAAGAGGTCAAAGGATTAGATGTGTTGGAGCATGATTATGAAGATTTTGTAAAAAGATGGAGCCAAATCATCTCAACCATTCACCATCAGGGTGTATTAGAAACAGAAACGCCTATTAAAGTAAAACGAACACCAGTCTTTTATCCGCATCGCGCATTGTTTGTGAGAAATCAAAAAAATCGCGTGTTAAAAATTGAATTAGATGCTATTAATGAAGGATTAGAGAAGAACACACTAGAGGTTCCTAAACCAGTTCGCGCCTTAACAGAATCTCATATTCAGGAATCAGATATATGGCATTACATGTTAGAAGATATTTATTTTCCCCTTCCATCAAATGAAGAACAAAAAGAAATTGTTCGAAAATTAGCCTATCATTATGGTGTTACTGTACAGGGTCCTCCTGGAACGGGTAAAACGCAAACTATATCCAATCTAGTAAGCCATCTACTCGCGCATGGTAAGAAAGTACTTATAACGAGTCAAACAGATAAAGCACTGACTGTACTTAAAGATAAATTACCTAAAGACATCCAGGATTTATGCGTTCCTGTTTTAGGTAGTGGACGTGACTCGATGCAACTAATTGAAAACTCGATTAACACGATTTCGATGAAGGTTGCTAGTGAAAACGTAGAGGGATTGAATTCTAAGGTACTGTCCCTACGTATTGACTTACAAGAAAATAAAAAAGAAGAAGCGAGGTTGCGTCAGCAAATACAGAAAATGGACCAACGAGCGGCGGGCGGGATAAAACTAGGGGATGAAAGTCTTGACCGCACAAAAGTAGCTCAATATTTGCGTAACCATCAACATATAGACCAAAGTTGGCTGCTAGATAACGTATCAGCGAATACCCGTTTTCCTCTTTCTCATGAGGAGTTTGTACGTATGTGGCAATTGAGCGGGTCGCTTACAAAAGCAGAACGTCAACTTCCGACATTTTCTCTGCCATCCGCTAAAGAGGTGTATACACCAGATGATATGAGCGCCTTTTTAAGCAAAGGGAAAGCACTTCTTGAATCATATAATCGAACAAAAACAAAGTATCCACACTTTAATGCAAGTGCATCCCTTGAACGACTTGTATCTGTACGAAATCAAATAACTAATGTTTTGCAAAGTCTTGGACGATTTAGAACTCATCCTGCCCTTTTCGATTTTTATACGCATGCATGCCAAGATGCATCACTCGTTCAATTCTGGAAAGAACAGCTCGAACTTATAAAAGAAAAAAACGAACAAAGTATAGAAAGAACAAAAGCAATTATGAAATATGCCATTACGTTAACTGCAGAAAAGCCATTGCATGAAATAGAACAACATATTACCACTCTACAAACGGAATATGCAAAAGGTAAGTTATCTCTTGTTTTTAAGGCTACAAAGGCAAAGAAAATGAAATATCTATTACAAGAACCAGTTATAGACAATCACCCTATTTTAACCAAACAAGACGCAGATGTTGTCTTTGGTTACATTGCTCTTCTTAAACATAAACAAGAAACAGCTACACACTGGAACAATCTTTCGAGCACGATTGGATATGAAAGTGTCACTGCTGCCCAGCATACAACAGAAAGTTTGCTTAATAGTTATGTTGATAACGTTGAACACGTGTTAGATACCATTCAGGATGTTCAAGAACTGGCTGACCGTGGTCGTGCAATTACAACCCGACATACAACATGGAGTTCAGAAACAACGCTTGAAAAGTTGGAAAAAGAATTGAAAGAGTTTGAATCCATTCACCACTATCAAGAATGGGAAAAGGAATATTATCGTCGTCAAAATTGTATAGAGGGAATGGCTTCTCAACCCCTTACCCATGGCATTGTTCATAAATTAAAAAGCGCGTTAGAAGCAAAAGATGAGAGCCAGTGGAAAATGTATTATGAAGATTTTTGCTATATCAAGGAAAAGCAGCAAGATGCAACTCAATTACAAGAGTATTTAACAAAGTTCGGAGAAGTTGCGCCAAAGACAAAGGCATACTTGGAACAAGACATTCCACATAGTCTTCCATTTCCTGAGCAGTATAAACAGTCATGGATGCTCCAAAGTTTAAAATCATGGCTGGAAAGTTTTAAACATAGTGAGTATGAAGAAGCTCGACAAAGATTAAAGCATGTGCAAGAAGCGCAACGAAAAATCATTGAACAAATTGTTGTGCACTCGACATGGCGTAATCAAATTGACCATATGACAGATGAGCAAATGAAAGCACTTGGTGCCTGGAAAACGCATATGAAACGTTTTGGAAAAGGCACGAGTAAATACGGCCATATCCATATGAAAAATGCACAGGAAGCGATGAAAGATTGCAAAGAAGCTATTCCTGTTTGGATAATGCCGCTGCAGCAAGTTCGTCAAAACTTTGCAGTAGACGCTGAGAAATTTGATGTGGTTATTTTTGATGAAAGTAGTCAGTGTGACATTTACTCGCTCTCCATTTTGATGCGAGCAAAAAAAGTACTAATCGTTGGCGATAGTGAACAAATTGTTCCAAGTTCCATAGGTACCAGTCATGACAACATTCATCAAATGAGAAGACAGTATTTAAAAGAATCACGGATTGGTAAACTGATGGATTTAAAAACATCCCTTTATGATTTAGGGGAACAAATCTTTACAAAAGAAAGCCGACTTATGCTTTGTGAACACTTCCGATGTGTGCCTGATATAATTCAGTTTAGTAATGACTTATCTTATAATGGACGTATTATTCCACTACGATTGCCATTATCACATGAGAAATTTGAGCAACCGTTGCAGGCTATTGCTGTGGATGGCGGATTCGTAAACGAAAACAAATCCAATATGTTAAAAAATGTACCTGAAGCAGAGGCAATAGCGGATGATATTGCGGCCATTTTAGAAGACTCAAAATACGACGGTCAAACTATCGGTGTTATCTCTCTACAAGGTAGAGCACAGGCTCAGCTTATTCAAAACAAGTTACGTGAGCGGATAGGTGAACACGCATATTTGGAACGACATATCCGCTGCGGAGATGCTTACGACTTCCAGGGTGATGAGCGAGATGTTATTTACTTATCTATGGTTGTCGCTTCTAACCGCGGATTCAAAGTTAAAGACAATGAAGATGACCAACGACGATACAATGTTGCGGTGAGTCGTGCTCGAAATCAAATAAAGCTATTCCACTCAGTAGAAGCTTCTGAATTAAAACCGCATGATTTACGAAGACGTTTGCTTGCTTATTGCCAAGACCCTCATCGTATTCAAGACGAAAAAGATGATGTAATAGAGCGTTGTGAATCTGTGTTTGAAAAAGAAGTAGCAGCCCGTATACTGGCTAAGGGCTACCGTGTTATCCCTCAAGTGGAAGTAGGTCGAAGTCGTTTAGATTTAGTCATTGAAGGTCTACACCAGCGATTAGTTGTTGAGTGTGATGGCGAACAATGGCATGGTCCTGAAAAATGGGAAGAAGATATGCAACGACAAGATGCACTTGAAAGAGCTGGCTGGGTGTTTTGGAGAATCCGCGGTGGTGACTTTTATTTTGACAAAGATAAATCATTAGAACCACTTTGGATTAAATTAGAAGAAATGGAAATCGAAAAACGCTACGCTTAAGCTGTATAATTAACTATATTGCAACTAATGGCTCGACAGCAAGAAAGGAAGAAATTTAGTGAAAGTTATTTATGAAGAAATCGGCGTGTTTAACGGTGCAAAAGCAGCAAAAGCTTTGTTGGAACTATCCGAAAAAGTAAAAACAGGTAGTAAAGACGGTGACAATTTCATAAGCGACAAGCCGTTGAAATCTCGCGCTTCCTTTAATAAGAATAGTAAGAATAAAAACCGTTAAGAAACAACGCGAAAACATCTTTAAAAACAATAAAAGAAAAACCACCGCTCACTTGAATAGGCGGGGTTTTTTTATGTATAGATGTAAATATTCATGTAACCTTAGTGCTCCGTATAAAACGAAATGAAATTTAATAAAAAACATATAGAAATAATGAAACAAAAAACAGAGGAGCCCTTCTTGTTATGTTTGCGAAGAACAAAAGCTTCCGTCAACATAAAAATAGCTAAAAATAAATTTACATAGTTGAATAAGCTCGGAACAGCAAGGAATAGTGCAGCTGCTATTGTGACTAGCATGAGGATTACAATGATTGTCCGAAAGTTTGTTAAAGTCATAGTTTTTTTCCTTTCTTTTGTAGTAATGGTTAGATAGGTATATAAGGAAGAATTGTATACATATGGTAATAGTTATAAATTAAGTATATCATAAAAGGCAGGACGGCTACATTTATGAATTTAATCTGGTACTGAAACCACATTTCCCTTGCTGTAAAGATATTTGGATAAGCGTCAAATACTATATATTGTATTCGTCCGAGTCGTATGGTAAATTAAGTTTCACAAGTTATATATTACCTCAATACTACATTTTAGGGGGAATCAAATTGTACGGAATTAGTAGCGGTATTAGAAAACAGATTGGTTCGCTTAGAAAACAAATGAGCACTTCAATTAAAAACGTTGCTGAGTCTGTTAGGCCTATTTTGGAACCGATACAAGAAATAGATTTTGAATTAGAGATTTTAAAGCCGTGTTACGATGAAATTGGAAAAATGCTAAAAGAAGCAGATGATATTGCAACAAAATATAAAAGTATTGTTATAGAACTTGGCTACCCCCCTCTTATGGAAATGCCGATGGACTATGTAAAAAAAATTGTTACTGACTACAAAGAGCACAATATAGAATACGTTGCTGAATATATAGATGAATTGGTACTTGCTTTTCATAATGAGCAGTTCCTTTGGAAAATGGCTCAAGAATGGGAGAATAAAAAACTCGCTAGTAGCCGTATTCATATCTTGAAAAATGCGATAAAATGCCACAACCTACAAATGTATGACGCTTCAATCCCAACGTTATTGCCACAACTTGATGGCATTGTAGCAGATGCATTTGGACACACTGGGAAATTTAATGGATACCATATGAAGACATATTTAGAGCATATGCTGAAAAAGAACTTGAACAAAGATGAGTTTACACTAACTGATGCACTACATGAATATTATACAAAAAATCTTTTGGTAGGTTTTGAATTCGGGGAGCAAATAACGTCCGATGTAAGCAGACACGCTATTTTACATGGAGGAGATACACAGTACGGTAAGCCAGTGAATTCATTGAAGCTTATTCTTGTCTTTGACTTCTTGCTGACGGTTTTAAATGATGCTTCAGAAGACATCATTCAAGCAGCAAAACAAGAATAAAATAAAATAAATCTCACTCTGTTTTAAGTAGAGTGAGATTTATTTTTGTCCGATTTATCTTTATTGATTGCTTGCTTTTTAGAATAAATAAAAAACTAGTATGGCATAAGGGCACAGCATTTCTAATTAACTTTATAACGCTCCGACGACTGGATGAGGAACGTACGGTTCTTCTAGGGATGCAATTTCTTGTGATGTTAATTTAACATCTAGCGCCCCTACTGCATCTCAAATATGAGATAATTTCGTTGCTCCTACAATTGGTGCTGATATAGGGTCTTTTTGAAGTAGTCACGCAAGTGCAATGTGAATGCGAGGAACTCCTCGCTCTTCTGCGATATTTGCAAGACGTTCAACTATGGTTCGGTCTTTATCAGCCTTCGCATCATATTTAGATTTTTGCGTTTCATCCGTTTCTGAACGATGGGTTGTTTCAGACCAATCTCGGGTTAATCTACCTGAAGCGAGCGGGCTATAAGGGATAACACCAATCTTCTGGTCCCTGCATAGCAGCAACATCTCACGTTCTTCCTCGCGATACAGCAGATTTAAGTGGTTTTGCATGGATACAAACTTAGTCCATCCATTTTTCTCTGCTACATGTAAGGCTTTTTGGAATTGCCATGCATACATAGCAGAAGCACCTATGTATCTCGCCTTCCCTGCTTTTACTACATCATGCAAGGCTTCCATTGTTTCTTCAATCGGTGTATTGTAATCCCAACGATGAATTTGATAAAGGTCTACATATTCAGTGCCCAGTCTCTTTAAGCTTTTATCAATTTCACTCATAATAGCTTTACGTGATAACCCTTCACCATTCGGACCTTCATGCATACGGAAATAAACTTTTGTAGCCAATACAATTTCATCGCGATTGGCGTAATCTTTCAGAGCACGCCTTACAATTTCTTCACTTGTTCCATCTGAATACACGTTTGCTGTATCAAAAAAGTTAATGCCTAAATCAAGTGCTTTTTTTAATAATTGGCGACTGTTCTCTTCATTTAATACCCAATCATGTATCCATCTTTCCGCTACACCAAAACTCATACTTCTATACTATTTTAGGAATTAATTCCTCCATATAGAAAAACTTTCTAAATAAGTATATCATACATAATAGACGCTTAAAATGCGTTATTTACCCTCTCGGTGCACTAGCTCTTAGCTTAAAAAAGAAGGACTTTAATGAATGTTAGGAAAATGTACAGACTGTAAAACGGAAAGGAATGAGTGTCGTGGAATTATATTTATTTTTATTTTTAGCTGCATTTACGTTACATAACTTGGAAGAGTTCATATGGCTTCCTAGCTGGTACAAAAAACACAAAGGTCTTGAGCGAAAAGAATTCGGAGTTGCGGTTTTAATCGTAACATTGCTTTCCTATATAGTGGTATTTTTATATCATGTAAACCCTTCTAATTCTTATTTTAAATTTGCGGTAATTGGTTTTCTAGGCGGCATGATAATTAATGTCTTCCTACCTCACACATTAGAGACCATTCGAACCAAAAGCTACATGCCTGGGTTAACAACTGGTGTACTGCTGTTACTCCCTGTAAATGGATATACCCTGTTCCGATTTGTAAAAGATGGCGTGTCCATGTGGTATGTAGTTGCATCTAGTCTAGTAGTTGGTATTTTATTAATTGGCGTTATTGCTCTTACTTTTAAGTTGTGGAAAGTTTTCACTTCCACTTCATCTCAACATAATAATAGACTGAAAAAATAAGAAAAAGACTTCTCACTTCTATAATGAGAAGTCTTTTTTGGTACCTATATCTTTCTAGGTATACAATGATATCGTTTAGGATGAAATAAATGACAGTGTTTCCTTATAATTGTATAATGAAAGATACGATAAAAAATAGGAGATGATTGCATGAGAGTTGTTAAAGCTGACCATTTGGAGTTTATAAACCAAAACCAAAATAGTATATTTTTTGATGTGTTATTTGCTGACGAAAACGATAACTTCCTTAACCCTGCACGTGTAGTGTTAAGTTCAAACGGTCGTGTTATGTGCTCGAAATATCAAGAGTTGTGTACAAAATACAACGATGAGATTTATGTTCAAATTCTTAAAAAAATCAAGTTAAAAAGGTTAGTAGATGGTCGACTTAAAGAGTTTCATGTTCCTGATAAATTTAAAGATGCTGTTGAAAAAACAGAGCATCCTGTAAACCTTCCCAGTTGAGGTGGAGTAATTGAGTTGCTATAAAATGATAACAAGTCCCAAAGAATTAAAAGGGACTTGTTATGTAGAAGTTCAACCTGGATGCCACACGGGAAGTTTTTGGCATGATGATTCTGCATATTTTACTGATGAAACATTTGGTTTGTTTTCTCAAGTTATTAGTAAGTTCGCCCCTTCCTACTCAATATGGGGAATAACAGAAATTGTAGCTGACACATGGCAACTTATCAAAGAAGAATTGAAGCAATTAGGTCAATTTCTTTCAAGCTATCCTCCAATTGATGAAATTGAAAAACACATTGCCTTTGTCTACGAGGAAGATAACAAGAAAGCTTTCATAAATAATCAGCAAGAGTTAACCGCTCAATTAATTGAAACGATTAATATGTTTACAAGTTGGATTAATGACACATGCAGTACCCACTTGCATATAACCATTTTAGGTATATAAATTAACTACTGTGTCTTTGTACCTTATAAAAGGGGCATACTAAGTTATAAAAAACTGACTTGGTAAGCGGAGGTTATAGCATGCAATCCCCTTATAAAATGATTAAAAATGTAGAAAACATTGAAAGTACAAATTATATAGAGTTACTGCCAGGCGAATACACAGCAAAGTATTGGAATGATAATTCGGTGTATTTTACGGATGAAGCTTTCAAATATTTTCACAACGTGATAAGCCGCTACGCTCCTTCTTACTCAATAAATACTGTGACAGAAATAAAAGCAGAAACATGGATGCGCATTTCAAAAAAATTAAAAGAATTAGCGGAGTTTTTGTCAGAGAATCCGCCAATGATTGAAATTGAAAAATGGATTGATTTTAAAAGTGTCGAAGAGTCTATTAAACGATTTGACCGTCATAAAAAAATATATATAAAAGATTTAATCCAGATGATAAATGAATTCAGGAAATGGATTGAAGAAACATGCAAAACTTATTCATACATTACCATTTTGGGTATCTAGTGTATGGATTTCGAAAGGAATTAATATGAAAACAAATAAAACATTAATTGCATTTATTTATGTATTCCCTGTTATTGCGTTAGCACTTATTTTAAACTTTATCTTCAATATTGTCCCTAATTCCCTAGAAGGATTACCTATCTTCTTAGCTCCTTTTATTTGTGCTATTGGAATTGTATTAGCAGCATCAGCTCTTAAGAAAAACAAATCCAAAAGCATTATTATTGGAATGGTACTAAATATCGTTTTAGCCTTAACACCATGGATTTGGATGATAGGTGGAACACTAATTTTCGGAGTATAAAAAGCAAAATACTGCACAAACATGTTATTGTTTGTGCAGTATTTTTTGTTAGTGGAAGATATAAAAAATAAGATATACATCATTTTTATTTCTATTTCGACTCTCAACGAAGTAACAATACTCACCTGGAAAATCTTCTAAATGCACTTCGTCTTTTATTGCAATGTTATGTTTGAACTTGCTCTCCCATTCTCGCTTTAATTCTTCATTACTGATTCGCTCTAATTTGAATGACGTTTGGCTTTCTTCATTGCAAATAAAAGTTGCTTCCACTCTATTGCTATCTATCAATGACTCTAGTTTCCTTAAATCGTTAACGGCTTTTCCATCATTTTCACATAATACTTTTAACCCTTGATATAAAACATTTGTCTTCTTATCAATATAATAATTACACGATTTCAACTTATCCATTCCAATCCAACTTTAAGCATTAATAATACTTTTATTTTCACCTTTTGCCTTTCTGTTCCACACAGGCCCTACCCATTTAAATTGAACTATTACGAGTTTTCCATTTAGCTCTCGGTCTAGCACAAACTTATTTGTCATCATCAGTTTAGACAATTCAACTTCTAATGTATTTTGTCCCCAATCATTTAAATCTTCATATTTCCCCTTTATAAAAGGAGGCATGTTAAATGGTAACAAATTCAAATCTTCATTCGTAATATGATATGGAGATGTGCCATTCATCCCTATTACAAAGGGGACTTTTACTTTATCAAACTTAAAAGTAATATAACCTTTTGAATAACTAGGACCTGAAAACCCATTTACAGCAACAACATAATCGATATCCATTTTTCGCTCCCCTTTATTAGTAGGCAATACTTTCATATTTCCATTATATCTATACTCAACCATTTATAGGTATACATTTTGTATACATTTGGTATCTTTTCTTTTAATTAACCATAAAGAACTCCAGCAATTGCTGAAGTTCAAATAAGTCTTAATAAAGTTTTAACTTTTTGAATCTATTGTTTCTTGAAGAATTCGCTGGATGTTTTCTGATTCTGCCGTTAATACGGGACACAATTGATAAACTACCTTACTCTCTTTTGCTATAATTGGCTCCTGACAAGAACAGTAGCCACAATCGATTTGCTTGGCATCATAATGCGTATGATAAACTTGCCCTTCTACGACGGCATAGAATTTCCCTTGTTCTAAAAAACCATAAAGGCCGTTTTGCTTTTCAACACGAATAGTACCATCGTTCACAAGGTCTTGGAACATGCCCATTCGTAGCATTTCCAAACTATCAATTTCATGGAGAATTTGTTCCATTGACTCTTGTGTAAAAGGACATCTGTGAGTATAAATAATGGTCTCTTCTTCTGAGATGATTGGAGTCTTGTCCATCTTTTCTACAGCGCATCCGCAGAATGGACATGGCGTAATGACATCCCCATTTTCTTTGTCGACATCCATACTTGTTACAGCATTTACGAATGCTAATTCACCTGAGTTTGTATCAACTGAGTAATCCAAGATAAGCGTAGCAGGCAAAAGCGTTGGGAAAAATACAAGGTTGCGGTGTACTAACAAATCACTTTCAATCGCAACGGTATGATAAAAAAGAAAACCTTCTTGTTTGTCAAAATCGTGCTCATAATCATCTTGCACACTAAAAAAATGATGTAAATTCATAAATTAAAGTCCTTCCTAAAACATCTTCATGCGTATCATGCTGCAGTTAAGTATAGCACGACTGTTCGTTAAAGACATTTTGGAAATAATGGTTACATATAGCGCAACAAATGTTGTCCTTGTTCGGATAACTGCCCTTCGTGATAGGAAGCACGATTCCAGACGGGACCCACCCATTTAAAACGAATATTTGTCTCTTCTTCTTTATACGTTCGTCTAAGTACCAATTTATTGTGCATCATCAACTTACAGAGATTGCGTTCTATCACGTTTTCACCCCAATTTTTCTTTGATAAATGCAGTCTTCGGTTAAAAGATGGAAAGTTCTGAGGGTATAGCTGTTGCAGATAGTTTAAATCATCACTATCAATATGATACGCCGAGTTGTCAACAAAGCCTATCTCAAACGGAATCACTCCCCCATCAAAACGAAAACCAATTTTGCCCTTTGTATAATTCATACATACAAACTGATTCACAACAACAACGACTTCTCTCAATTACATCATCCTTTTATTCGTAGAAGTTTACCTGTAGATTTAGTATAACCTAGCTTGTCCGTCGAGTTAGCGAAAACGATGACGATAAAATAGTAGTTTTGCTCGTCATTTTTCGTCATAAATTTATAGTTATCAGCCTATGCTAAAACAATAGGAATATTAACGACAATATATAACCAGCTATTGTTGTACAAGGGTTTTCAGTTCGTAGTTTAAATATGTATGCACATGACAATTTCAGAAAAGGTGATACTGTGCCCATAACAAAAACAGACTATTTAGCGTATAAACAATGTCCAAAATCATTTTGGCTACGCAAACATCAAAAAGATGTGTTAACTAAAGCTCCTAATAGAACCGCTACAACGAATTCAATGAAAGACGAACTAATCAAAAACATCTTTCCTTCAGGTACATGGATACTATCTAATGATTTTACAGATAGAGTGCAAGAAACAAAAACCGCACTGACTGATGGAGCTTCTATCCTATACGGAGCTACCTTTGAATATGAAGATATGATGGTCGTTATAGATGCGGCTGTAAAAGAAATATATGGTTGGGAGCTTTACAAAGTGACGACTGCTACAGGTGTCAAAGGACGGCATATTGATAATTTAGCTTTTCAGTACTTTGTGACACAACAAAACATACCCGTGAACAGTTTGCATGTTACATATATGAACAAAGACTACGTTCGAAAGGGTCCTATCTCATATCGTGATTTAGTTATGGTTAGTGATGTAACGGATAGCGTAGCGGATAAACAACGACCCCTTATGCGCGAAATGGATGAGATGAAGGAGGTGCTACAAGCATCCTCTTATGACTGTAGCATAGGAAACCATTGCTCCAAATATGGAAAAGAGGAATTGGTATGTCCAGCAAAAAGTCATTGTTGGTCTAGCGTTCCAGAGTATTCTGTTTTTAATATCGCCCGAATTAGTAATAAAGCACTTGAATTGTATCAAGACGGAATTATTCGTCTAGAAGACGTCACAGATAACATTAAGTTAACAGCTAATCAACGTGCGCAAGTGGAAATGTATAAAAATCGAGAAGTAAAAGTGGACGCTCCGAGCATTCGAGAATTTTTATCAGATTTCACTTATCCTCTATATTTTCTAGATTTTGAAACATATCAGTCGGTCATTCCTCTTTACGATAACGTTTCCCCTTATCAACAACTTCCCTTTCAGTACTCCCTACATATGCTTTCATCCTCAGATACTCAACTAGAACACAAAGAGTTTTTAGCAAAAGAAGGAACGGATGCAAGGAGGACGCTTGCTGAACGACTAGTTCAAGATATACCCGTAGATGTAAACGTTGTAGCTTATAATATGAGCTTTGAAAAGAGAGTAATTTCAGAACTAGCTTTTCAATTTCCTGATTTAGCAGACCGCTTGCTAGCTATTCACGACAACATGTTAGATATTATGGTTCCGTTCCAAAAGAAGTGGTATCAGTCCTACCTAATGAAGGGAAAGTATTCTATCAAGTATGTCCTACCTGCTCTTTTCCCTGATGACCCCGAATTAGATTATAAAACCCTTAATATTCAAAACGGAACAATGGCAATGGACGCATTCGCTCACCTCCATACCTATCCACCTGAAAAGATACAAAAATTACGAAAAGCGTTACTTGCTTATTGTAAACTTGATACTCTCGCGATGGTAAAGATATGGGAGAAGTTATCAAAATTATAAACATATGCATAAACAATTTGACTATTGATAGTAAAAACCCAGTC